>OGEA01000117.1_pt1 | contig 61278 bp, 60 predicted proteins | sample 1570531 | NCBI WGS metagenome assembly OGEA01 (sample SAMEA2581973, study PRJEB24529) | metagenome | biome: Human gut stool | place: China | collected 2011 | reverse complement strand
GACGTTCCGATTCATGGTTGAACAAGATACCCGAGCAGCAATACATATTGTAAGCTTCACGATATTCTTTCACAATCCAGAAGCCATACAGCTTAGCCACTGCATACGGGCTGTAAGGATGGAACGGCGTGTTCTCGTTCTGCGGCACTTCTTCCACCTTTCCATACAGTTCCGAAGTAGATGCCTGATAGATGCGGCAAGTCTCTGTCAGTCCACACAGACGTACGGCTTCCAATACACGGAGTACGCCTGTAGCGTCTACGTTGGCCGTAAATTCCGGCGAGTCGAAGCTCACCTGCACGTGGCTCTGTGCGGCCAGATTGTAGATTTCCGTCGGGCGCACCTTGCTCACTACCTGCAACATACTCATGGAGTCCGTCAGGTCCGCATAGTGCAAGTGGAAGTTCGGTTTTCCTTCCAGGTGCGCGATACGTTCGCGGAAATCCACAGACGAACGGCGGATGGTGCCGTGTACGTCATAACCTTTTTCCATTAAGAACTCAGCCAGGAACGATCCGTCCTGACCCGTAATACCTGTGATTAATGCTACTTTTCTTTCCATATAAAAATAAAAATGAGGTTTATAAATTATGCCTGTGAAAACTCTTTGATGCGTTGTTCCTCTGCCAGTCGGCATACCAGCAGCCTTCCGTCCTTTTCTGCTACGATAAAGCCGTCCAGACCTTCCAGTACCACCTTCTTTTCGTCGGCCACGTGTACCACGCAGTTCCGGCAGTCAAACAGTTTTACGTTGTCGCCTACTTTGGCATTTCCGTTTTCATCCTGCGGCAATAGCCCGTGCAGCGAGCCCCAGCTTCCCAGGTCGCTCCATCCGAATTCCGCAGGAAGTACATGGATACCTTCCGCCTTTTCCATCACGGCATAGTCGATGGATACCTTTTCGCAGGTAGGGAAGTCCGCTTTCAAGGTCTCCGTTTCCTTTTCCGTGTAGAAATCCGGCGCCATCTTCTCCATTACTCCAGCAATCTGCGGGGCATATTTCTCGATGGCGTGGGTAATGGTCTGCACGTTCCATACAAAGATACCCGCATTCCAGAAATAATTTCCCTGTGCCACGTATTTCTGTGCCGTTTCCAGGTTCGGCTTCTCTTTGAACGCCTCTACCTTGTAGATTCCGTTCTGTCCTTCTCCTGTTGCGGCAATGTATCCATATCCCGTTTCCGGGCGTGTCGGTTTCATTCCCAGTGTGACGATGGCTTCCGATTGGGCCGTAAACTCCAACGCCTGACTGATGCACCGTTTGAACTCTTCCTTGTCGAGTACCAGCGCATCTGAAGGGGTGACTACGATGTTTGCATCCGGATACTGCTTCTTGATTTTCCAGCATGCATACGCGATGCAGGGAGCCGTGTTTCTAGCTTCCGGTTCTGCCAGAATGTGCTGTGTCGGAATCTCCGGCAACTGTTCCTTTACGATGCCGACATACTTTTCGGAGGTGACCACCCAAAAGTTTTCTTTCGGGCACACTCCTTCAAAACGTTCAGCGGTTAGTTGTATCAGTGATTTCCCTACGCCCATCACATCGATGAACTGTTTGGGATATTCCGGTACGCTCATAGGCCAGAATCGGCTGCCGATTCCGCCCGCCATGATAACTACGTGATTTTGCATTGTATTGTGTTTTTGAATTTATTTTAGTCTCTTCTGAAAATATCTCGTGTATATACTTTGTCTTTCACATCATCCAAACAGCTGTCGTAGCGGTTGGCGAGGATGGCTTGGCTCTGCTTCTTGAACTCTTCCAGGTTGTTCACCACCTTGGAACCAAAGAAGGTGCTTCCATCTTCTAGTGTCGGTTCATAGATAATGACTGTAGCTCCTTTCGCCTTGATACGCTTCATGACTCCCTGAATGCTGCTCTGGCGGAAATTATCGCTGTTGGACTTCATAGTCAGGCGGTATACTCCGATGATACATTGTTTCTCTTCCGAGGGATTGAAGTCTCCGTGGTTGAAATAATCATAGTAACCCGCTTTCTTCAGTACCTGGTCTGCAATGAAATCCTTACGTGTACGGTTGCTTTCCACAATGGCTTGAATCAAATTTTCCGGCACATCCTGGTAGTTGGCCAGCAATTGTTTGGTATCCTTTGGCAAACAATAACCTCCGTAACCGAAAGAAGGATTGTTGTAATGCGTGCCGATGCGCGGATCGAGACAAATACCTTGAATAATAGCTTGTGTGTCCAGTCCCTTCACTTCGGCATACGTATCCAACTCATTGAAGTAAGACACACGCAGGGCCAGATAAGTATTGGCAAACAGTTTCACTGCTTCTGCTTCCTTCATGCCCATGAACAACGTATCAATGTTTTCTTTTATAGCACCTTCCTGCAAGAGTGCCGCAAATTCGTGTGCCTTTTCTTCTAGGTTCTCTCCCGCAATGGCACGGATGGCTTCATTTTCTGCATCACGACCGTCAATTATTTTGGGGAATCCCACAATGATACGGCTAGGGTAGAGGTTATCATAGAGTGCCTTGCTTTCACGCAGGAACTCCGGTGAGAACAGCAAATTGAATTTCTTTCCGGAAAGAGCAGGAGTGGTGCGGAATTTCTCCGCATACTTCACATACAGACTGCGGCAATACCCTACTGGAATGGTACTTTTGATTACCATTACTGCATCTGGGTTTACTTCCAACACTAAGTCGATGACTTCCTCCACATGGCTTGTGTCGAAATAATTTTTTACTGGATCATAGTTGGTGGGGGCCGCAATAACTACGAAATCTGCATTTTTATAAGCTGAAGCCCCATCCAGTGTGGCCGTCAGATTCAGTTCTTTTTCAGCCAAATACTTCTCGATGTATTCATCTTGAATCGGGCTGATGCGTTTGTTGATTTTCTCTACCTTTTCAGGGATGACATCCACTGCGGTTACTTGATGATGCTGTGAAAGCAGTGTAGCGATGGATAAGCCTACGTAGCCTGTGCCGGCTACAGCAATAGAATAGTTTTTCATAATTTATTTTTTATGGAACTATGTTTATTTTATTATTTAATAGACTCTAGGAATCTTATTGATTAACACATGTCTTGTAAAGTTCAATCATTTGTTTAGCTTTATTTTCCCATGATAATTCTTTCTGTTTGTCTTTACAACCTTCTGACAATGCTTGAAGTATTTCTCTATGCTGATATAAATAAGTTATTTTTTCCGCAAAGTCTGAAATGGCTTGTTTTGGGATAGTTAAAGGAATCTTTATTCCAATTTCTTTGGAAACTATGGGACCAAAACCACAACGGTCAAAGCACACAATAGGTAAATGATTGGTAATTGCTTCAAGAATAACTGTTGAAGTAGCTTCGAAAATACTTGTAAAAAAGAATAAATGACATTTTTGCATTAATAGATGTACTTCTTTGTTAGGAATAAAATTATACCATTTGCATAAATCACTTATTCCTAGAGAATCTGCATATTGATGATAGGTTTGTGTCTCTTCATCAGTAAATGCCTGTCCTACAATGTGAAATCTGATTCCTTTTAGGCTTTTTAGTTGAGCAATTGTCTCTAGCGCAAGTTTTAGTTGTTTTGTATAGATAAATCGTCCAACCCATAATATATCGAATGTTTCATTATCTTTTTTTGTATCTATCACTTCTTGTTTGGTGAAACAACCTGTTTCATTGATTAATAACGTTTTAATATTATAAGCATTTTGAATAGCAGCTTGAGCTTCTGGGGTGGCTGTAATAACGTAATGAGCTTTCTTTATAATTTGTTTTACACGTGGAGAATACCGTAGTTGTAATTTAGTTATAAAGTTTTTAAGTAAGAAAAATGCTGTATATTTCATTCCTCCTCCTTTTAAAAAGCTATAGGGGATTGAGCCTATTCCAGCTATTGGACCCCAGATTAATGGTTTCTCTATTTTCCATAGATACCCTGGCTCACGAAATCCAACCATGTTGAGCTGGTGTATGATGTCTATATGTGTTTGTTGTATGATTTTTTCTGCTATTTTAAGGGTCTCTTTTTGCCATTTCTTATAATAATAATAAAAGCGCCAATCCCCTTGGTTCCAACACATTCTGCGTATTTTATCTGATAATGGATTGTAATAGAAATGCATATTTTTACCTTGAGGGAGACTTGGTAATACTTGTTCTATTTTGTCGCGAAATTCTCCTTCTGTAATGATATGAAGTTCACAATATTGAGCTAGATTGATGCACCAATTCCATGCCATTCCAGGTTCACTTCCCATATTGGGAGAGCATGCGTATGCGTTAATTAGAATGGATAACATTTTATTTTATGAATTTGTAGATTGGACGTAATATATTTTTTGAATGATAAATTGTTTGTAAGTATTTATAATATAGCTCGTTGTTTGTGATGCTCCATTGGAACATCCGTATATTTGTGTTTGTATGCATTGGAGTTATTTTTATAAATTGGTTGGATTCTTTGTTAATTCCAACCTTTACAGTTCGAATGTATTGATACTCGGGCATTTGTTGTTGCAGAAAATTCGCAGTTTTTATATTAATTACGCCTCCTGGAGGTGCACAAGTAATGACAGCTTTTCCTGTTATATTTTCAATCCAGTTTTTAGTTTCTTGTAACTCTTTAAATAATATATTTTCAGATTTTAAAGTCCACCACATATGATCCTTTCCGTGTACCGCAAGTGTGTGTCCCATATTAGATATTTCTCTAATTTCTCTTTCATTAAGATATTCATCATCATTATGTAATGAAAAATCTTTTACAAGATAGAAGTATCCTTTAAGACCATAATCTGATAGAATTTTAGCTGCATCATAATTTGATTTATGTCCGTCATCGAAAGTGATAAGTATAGCTTTGTTTTCTTTATTCCCAAAAAATTTATCCTCCAATGAGACTGATTTTATATTCAATCTATTTACCAATTTTATTTGTTCCTCAAATTTATCAATTGGAATATAATACTTATTTCGGGCTGGTGACGTTGTTTGGTGATACATTAATGCTGTATATTTTATTTCTTTATTCATAATGTTTTCTTAAGATAATCCATTGTCTGAAGTTGCTGGACGAATTCTCCAGTTTGTTTGAACTTTATACTCAGGGAATTTATTCAAAGGAGAATCTTCACCTGTATAAATGGCAAAATTACCAGTGCCATTTTTTTTCAAACCACTTTTTCTTAAAAATGAAATTGTATCTGCATCATCTGTCATGATATCAATAATATCTACTTTATCTTTTTTATATAATTTATTTATTGCCATTATACATAATTCTTTATCGGTAAGAATTTGTGGATTAATGGACCCCCATTCTATAATACTTCCAATGAGAAGGTTTTTTAGTTTTCCTTGTCCCGCCTTTTCTTTGAATCTAACCTTTGTCATGAAAAAGCCAATATTTTCGTTGTTTTTACTTACTAAATATAAATCTTGATGATTTCGAGAATTATCTGAAAAGTTATAATCTAAATGCCAATTGAACCATTCAATATTATGTAATTCTTTAAAAGTATGAGTGTCTGCATTAAATATTTTTTCTATATCTTCTGTTGCGTGTTTAATTTGTGTTATACAAAATCTATTGACTTTTAAATGTGTGTATAATGTTATCCATAATAATGGTATTTTTAGTATGACATTGGTCAATTTACTAATTATGCTTAATGCTATTCCTTTTAACCATTTCGAATATAAGATTTTACTGTTGATAAATAAAATATATCTGTCAGGATAAAAGATTGTACATCCTAATTTCTTAAAAATAGGTAATGACATATGAGATAATCCTGCAGCTAAAGATATCTTATTTTTAGAAGCATTAAGACGTTGTATACTAAGCTTAGTTCCTATACCATGTCCACGATATAATGGGTTAACATATAATGATGATCCAGAATTAGAAGTAAACTCTTGATTATTTACGAGTATTTTTGAAGGAAAGCATAAAATGCTTCCTGCTATTTCACCGTCTATTTTAGCTAAAATCTGTGTTGGTATATTATCTGCATCTTTAAAAGGGTTTGCTTTTAATGTTATAGATTGTGTTTTACTGATAAATTGATTTTGATTATTTTCAAGTTCTGTAATACTGATTTTTTGAAATGTAATATTCATATTGAGTATTCTTTTAATTTTAATAAATGGAATTCTTTTTCTTTCTCATTAGAAAATCTTTCTTTGATTTTTTTTGCAGGATTACCTCCCCAAATTTCACAAGGTGGTATATTTTTGGTTACGATAGAGCCTGCAGCAACAATGCTACCTTTTCCTATGGTTATACCAGATAGTATAATGGAATTTGTACCAATCCATACGTCATCTTCTATAATTGTTATCTCATTGCTTTCTCTTTCTCCTTCCCATATTGTTTTTCCAGGTGTACTGAAAGAATGATCGTGTCTTCCTATAAAACAAACTCTACTTGCTATTAATATATTACTACCAAAATGAATATTGCAAGCAATATTGCAGAATTCACCGAATTGTACATTGTTACATATTTTTATATCCATATTTAAAGCAAAAGAAGTACCTTTCATAACTCTTACGAAACCATTGTATTTTACCCATGGATATTTAAAATGAAAAATATACCAACTACGCATTAGATTAAAAATATATCTAATGATAAAGTTAGTTTTGCTGATGCCATTTGGCATGTTTGAATAATCAATATGCATAATTACGAGTTTATAGTTTTAAAGGCTTTTACATATTCTTCAAATGAACATGGCATTAAATTGTTTGAAGGAACTTCACGTTTTCTTTTATATTTATCGCAACCCTGCTCTAAGGTTTTAATGAAATCACTTTCAATGAGAGGGTCAAAAATCTTTCCATTATTGGAGGTTATGAAATCGATAGCTCCTATATATTTACTGGCAATAACCGGACAACCGTATACTAATGCTTCATTTATTACCGCTCCAAATGGCTCATATCTGCTTGGGAGTATGAAAAAGTTTGCTAAATCATACCATGCATATAGACTGTTTCCGAAATAATATCCTGCAAATATAACTTTATCTGTTAGATTTAATTTATTGGAAAGTTGTTGTAAATCTTCTTTCTGATTGCCATCACCGACTAGCACAAGCTTATAATTTGAGACTTTAGCTTTAGCAAAAGCTTCAAGTAATAAATCTAAGCCTTTTACTTTTACTAATCTTCCTATATATAGTATAATATTATAATTTCTAAGTTGAAATCTTTCTATATATTTATCAATGTATTTTTTAAATGTTTCTCTATAAGATAGGAGTGTTTTTGGATTTTGTATATTAGGACAAACTTCTATTTTTAAGTTTGGAAATTTTTTATGATACCATTCTTTTACAGCATTACTATAAACTATAATACCATCAGCATGATTTAATACATAGCTTCTAGATTTAGATTTTAAACCTTTGGATGTTTCTGCCATTTTTAAATTATCTGACGTCGTTAAATAATATTTGTAATGGAAAATCTTGAATTGTTTAAAGAATGCAATTATTATGCTAGTTGGAGAATATTCATGTGAAAAGATTATATCAGGTTTATATTTTTGTATAAGTCTTAGTATTCCATATCGGAAAGGCCTTCCCTTTATTGTAAAACCTTTAGTTAAAAAAATTGTTTCTATATTTTTTAATTTTTTGAGCAATTCTTCTCTATTATAAGTAAATCCTTCACTATTTGCATTTGTAAATACGATAGTTAGATTGTAATATTTCCCTAATTCATTGAATACATCTATTCTCCAAGGTGGAAGATATTGATAAAAAATTAATGCTTTAGGCTTGTTCATGTGCTATATGATTTTTATTGTTAATGATGTTAGAGTTTTAGATGTTTATTTTGAAGTTTTCCTCTAAAATTCTTATTAAACGATCAACTCCAGCTTGATATGAAAATGACTTTTTGTAATCTTTTATGATTTGTTCTTTTTCAAATTTCAAACTTGATATCCTTTCTATAGCTATTTCGAAACTTTTAGGGTCAGTATAGGTAAAAATATATTTATTTAAAAACTCATCATATCCTCTGGCTGATACATTATGAGTTATTACGGGCAATCCATGACTTAAACCATCCATAACTCTTAGTTTAAGTCCTCCACCTAATGAAATAGGACAGATATAGTATTTTCCTTTATTTAAGATATTATTCATATCTTTTGGTGTATCAAAAAGCTCAATATTGAGGGAGTGGCATATCTCTTTTAATTCTGTATTTGGGTGTTTCCCCGCAATAATTAAATGAACATCTGTTAATTTCTTCTTTAAAATAGGATAATAAACTTTTATCCATGGTAATAATGCATTGATTGTTTGTCTAGCACTAAGATTTCCAGTTATTATAAATTTATTTCCTTGTTCTTGTGAAGCATTTGTATTCTCGTAATCATTTTTTTTGTATTCAAAACATCCAATTACTTTGATGTTGCTTTTATGTTTTTGGTAATGCTGTGATAGAAGTTTTTTATCCTGTTGTGTTAACGTTAGATTTAAGTCACTATAGTAGATACTCTCTGCTTCATATTTTGTTACCCAAAATAATTTAATATATTTAATGATAGAGGTGAGTGAGTCTTTAATATATTCATATTCATAATTATGATGTATAGTTATAACTCTACTATGGTAGAAGTGGGCTTTTGTAATCAGGTGAAAAGAAGCAATACTATTATCAAAAATAATAAAGTCGTAATGATTCTTTTGAAGTAATTCATTATAAATTTTTTCGTATCTATGTACTTTTCCTATACATAATCGAAAAAATTTTTTCCATTTAGGAATGTTGTATGTTACAGGTATTAAATTGACTTTTTGGTTAATGTTATTGGCATAGTCGTCCTTTTTTAATGGATATAGAACTGTTAATTCTGTAAAAATCTCGGAAAAAGCATTTATATATGCTCGTGAAGCGAATGAACCTCCACCGAATCCAGATAATGAGTGATGGGTTATAAATAATGCATTCATCTTATTTTATTCTTTATGAACAAGATAGTCCTATAAATTAAAGTTCCAATATAAATTTCCCAACTTGGTATATTCATATATTTTTTATAATAATATGTTTCTGATTTTAATAGATTCATATTTATTCCTTTTGTTCCTAGGTTTTTTTTAGTAGTTGTGCCATGTTCATGAAGTACGGATACTTTGGGATAATAATATACCTTCTTATGTATTTTTTTCATTCTTTCTGTTAATATGACCTCTTCAGCATATAAGAAAGTATTAGGATCCATCATTCCACATTTGATAAAGTCTGCCGTTCTGACAATGAAAAAAGACCCCATTATTTTATAATGGTATCCTTCTTTGGCCTTCTGAGAATAGTCAAGTTTGAAAATTTCTTTTTTTTTCTTTCTAGATAAAAAAGGAGTACTTAAATATATCCAAACATATCGTTTAAGAAAGGGAATATAGGGCTCTGGACTTTGGAGCTCACCTGATAGGCCTATAATTTTAGGACCAATTATGCCTACATCTGGCAACGTTTCTAATTTTTCTATTAATGTTTCTACGACATTATTGTCTATAAAATGAATATCATTATTTGTGAATAAAATGAATTTTGTATCAAAATGCTCTTGTATAAATTTTACTCCTAAATTATTCCCTTGTGCGAATCCTAAGTTTTTACTACTGGAGATTAAATAGATATTATCTTTTTTATTGACGGTATTACTTATTTCTGTGATTAATTGACATTTAAAATTGTTGATAAACTTTTGATTACTGTTTAAAGTTGCTGCATTATTTACTATGACAATTTTCTTGTCAGTTGTTATTTTTACGAGTTCTTTGTTTATAAATCTTATAGTTTGTTCCTCGTTTCTATAGTTTACAATAATAATAGCTAGCATATTGTGTGTCTTTTGTTTATTTCTGTTGAGTATACATACAAATAAAATAAGAAAATAAATAATAATGTACCCTCTCCATTATTTAGATAGAAAATTGTTGGTATAATTAAAATATGAAAACTCATAAATTTTAGTATGAAAGGATATGTACGTGTAAATATTATCTTAGCTATAATGGAATATATAACTATAATGGGTAGTATTCCATATACGACCCATGTCCCCATTAAACCTAAATCAGAAAAGAATATCCCATTTTCCATATTTTGCCAGTATAAATACCCTAATTCACTATTTCCTCCAGAGGGCATTCCACTTCCAAAAATAAAGCACCATAAATTAGGAGCATAATTGTTTAAATAATAATGAAATGCTTTCCATCTATTGTATTCCTCATCTGATAATTGGGTTTGAGTTTCGTCTAAGAGTGACATCCACATGGTACTTGTATGATATATGCCAATAAGAATTAGTATGAATGTGATTAAAACTATCGTGTTTTTATGTTTAGTTTTGATTTTAAATAAAGAATATATAAATATGATGATAATCCCAATCATCATGCTTCTATTTTGATATAAAATAATAAATAAGACCCAAAGGCAAGCCTTGAAAAATTTTTTATAACTAAAATCAATAAGATAGGATTGGATTAAATAATAAGTATATAGAGCAACCAAACTTATACCTGTAGTGTAATATCCAATATCTGTAGTTAATGTCTCTTTTCTATTTTCAATTGCAGCTTCCGAGATTCTACTGAATAATGTAGGGGAAAATATACCAAGGATCCAACAAATCAGAGTTACAATTGATATTTGCTTTAATGCATTAAAAACATCTGAAAAAGAAGGTTGGATATATAATAAGGTTGGAAATAATATAAATACATAAATAAAACGTTGCGCTATAAATGTTGTGGATAAAGGTTGTTTCCAAAAAAGGTATGCATTGAACATTGATATGAAAATTCCGCTGAATATTGTTATCCATATCCATTTATAATTATTAAAGTTTCTTTTGGGAAGTCGCTTCTTAAACGGGATGTAATATCCAATAATACTCCAAAATAATGATAATGAAAGTATTATATCTCTATTTAATGTGGTTGTTATGATTCGCAAATCCCAAAATGAGAGAATTAAAGCACTTGCGAAAAAAAGATAAGTACTTTTTGTTATACGCATCATTTAATTTTTTTCTTTTACAGTTAAGGATGAAATTAGCTTTTTCTGTAATAAAATAATAGTCGTAGGAACTAATACTCCGACTGCTGCATATACAATCCAAAATATATTGTCTTGTTGAGTATTAGATATAACAGGCCAATCAGCAAGTTTTTGTATATCTAAATTGTATAAGATAATTTTAATATAGGAAACTATTTTGAATGATAAAAGATGTAAGGCCATTATGCTAATGGTATTTCTACCACAAAAAATGAAAAAGTTTTTAATTGAGGACTTTATTTTTGATGAAATAAAAATTACTGTAATAGTTCCAATGATACCTAAAATATAAGCTATGGGAATATCGAAACTGATGCTTCCAATATATGTAGGATGTATATATGCAAATATGGCAATGATTATTATAAAAATAAAGAAGGTATAATAATTAAATATCTTGTCGATGATTGCTTTTTGATGTTCTTTAAAATAATATCCACTAATAAAAAAACAACTTGCAGTAAGTGTTCGATATCCAATGATAGGAAGATTTACATTATATTTAGAACAAACTACAGCGATAATTAATAAAAATGGTATAATAAGTTTTCTAATAGGGGCTTGTATTTTAATTTTATTGCCAACAAAAAAGATAGAGAAAACTAGTATGCTGGTTAGTAAAAGTTCCCTAAAGAACCAAAAAGGGCCTAATAATAACTCGTATTTTTCCATCTTTAGCAGATTATATATAATCGAAGGATATTCATTTAAAGAATAGAAATCTTTATTTATGTGGCATAGATAAAAAAGATTGTGTAGGATAATAAATAATATCCCCCATTTTATGTATGGAATGTAAAGGCCTTTGATTTTTTTATATATAAATGTTGCTGGTTTTCGAAGTGTTTCTTGATTGAAAAAATAGCCTGATAAAATAAAAAATAATGGCATGTGAAATATGTAAATATAGTTAAATACATATTGGGGAGGGTTGGTATGACCGATTACCATTAAAATGATGCCTATGCCTTTTGCTATGTCTATAAACTCAATTCTTCTCTGCATGGCTTTATTTACCGATTAAATGGGTTAAAGATCTAGTCCTAAAAATTTTATCCAAAATTGGAAGTATAATTATGGACGCTATAAGCATAATACAAACTTCTTTATATCTTTCTTTAGGTGTATAGAATATGTTAATACTGTATAATATGAGCCAATGAGTTACATAATATGTCATAGAATTTTTTCCTATATATGTGAAAAGTCTAATGGGGTATAACTGCTTAAATAAATTATTGATTAATATTATTCCCATGATAGAGTTGATAATCCAGATATAATAATTTCCATGTATTATACTATTGCTTCTCATATCGACATAGCTTGGGCAATATATAAAAGACAAGCAATAAAATATAATAGCTGTTACAAATAATAACTTATTGAATTGTATATTTTTTAGTATGTACCCCATTAAATAAAAAAATAGCCCCGCTAACGTATTATAGGCCCAAAATGGATAAATTATTTTCAAGTATGAACTGATACTAATAAATATTATAATAATACAGCAAAATATTGAAACTTTTTTTACGTTTGAAAATTTAGACTTTATTGTCAAGATTTTTATACAACAGAGAGATAATAGAAACCATAATGGAGGATTACCTACATTTGTTCCTGTAAGTAAAATATTTTTTAAGGGAGTTATTGTATAATAATAGATGTTTGTATTTCCATTAAATCGCAGCTCAAAACAATATATTAAGTATCCGATGAAAGAAAATATGATATATGGAATTAAAAGCTTTTTAATTATTTTATGTATTGATTTATTAGAGTTTGTTTTTATATTATGGAACATTCCTGATTTAAAAAAGAACCAAGGCATATAGAAGAATAATAATTCTTCATAAATCAAAGTATATATGTGATTCTCGTTATAGTGGGTAATTTGAAATATATGTGATGTTATCACAAACAGAATAAATAACCCACTAATTGTATCGAGATAATTTAATCTTTCTTGCATTATATAAACTTAATTTATGTGGAAGTGAATATTTATTACCAATAACATCCATTCTCTATTTCGTTGGAATTTTGTGGAACATTCTGTGGAAACGGTCTAATCCAATATTTGTTTGTATATTTTAATATTTCGCTATTTTCTTCCCATCTTTTGCCCATGATTCCAAATAATATTTGAGTCCATCCGGCAAGATGGATAGCCTGTTTCCCTATGTTTTTCACAAAAGCTGCTAAAGGCATTCCATAGGCACCACATCCAATAATTGCTATATCAAAATCTATTTGACATATATCATTCTGCATCTTTTTTAGTGCATCAAACCACGTATTATATGGAGTCTGTATGCCTAATATAGATACTATTGATTTGTATGTTATTAATGTAAACTCTGGTAAGATTTCAGGGTCGTTCCATATATGTTCTCTTTTTTTATATTGATATTGTATTTCTGAATCAAATGGATGTATGACCAAAACTTTTTTCCCTTTCAATGCCTTAGTCCATGGATTCTTATAGAAAAATGGAGCGTAAAATCCATTTAAGTTTACCTTTTTTGCATGCTCTAGTTCTTTCCTAAAAAAATATTCTCCATAAAGATAGCTGCCTAATACATCTATATTTGACATTGCTTGGATATTTATATTGTAAAAATCTTGTAATAATAAACTGTTATTTGGGAAAAAACCTGCGTTTTTACATAAATTTGTAATTCCAACTTGCCACCATAAAGTTGGTCTTTTATATGTTATAAATTCATAGATATTTTTAATGCTATATTTTTTTTGTTTTATTGATTGGTATTGAATTAATGCATTTAATTCAACACTACCAAACTTGGAAATCATACAAGGTCTATTATCTAATAATAGATTTCGAATATAATCATTTGCCTCCTGATCGTATAACTGAACATAATTTTTATATTCAGGAATTTGTTTTTGGATTTTTTTAAATGTAATTTGATATCCTTTTCGTAAAAGCTTGAGTAGAAATATAATAATGCTCATAGTAGTAATATATGTGATTAACTTCGATCAAATTGGTATCCATTCCTTTTGTACAAGAAATTTTTTGTTGCAGAAAAATCTATGAGGCGCATGGTTTTATAATCATCTTTGGCTGTTATACAGTATAGAGGAATTTCGTATAGGAAGGATACCCATGAAGAAAATGTTGAAACAGGTCCGATAATATAGTCACATTTAGATAAGGCATATAAATCTTCTGCAGCTGATGATTGAGGCATTTGAAAGCATTTTAATGGCTTAAATTTGTTTATGTCTATTTTACTGTTGCTAGAAATAATAAATGAGATATTTTGTTCTTCTCCAAGTTCCTTTTGAATTTTCTTCATATATTCAAAATATATGTCTTCAGTAAAGAAATATTTTCCGTTTTTCCAAATCTTATAATCTCCCCATCTAATATGTATACCTATTACTATTGATTTATTGTTTATATTATTTTCAAAATAAGTGTCAACTTTTCTTTGGATGTTATTATTGACTTTAAAAAGTTCACGGAATATCAATTTTACATCGGAATAGTCTTCATCTATGAACCATGTATCTTGTCCTTTTACAAACTTTAGTTTATTAAAAAAAATGACTTTATATATGGGATGAAGTTTTTTATTTATAAAAACTTTCTTTAGAAATTTGATAATCCTTATATTCCTTTTTAATCCGAATAAGCGTGTCCAAAACGAATTGTATAAAGGAAAAGAAATGTATTTATTCTTTTTTAGTATAGGAAAGTCTTCTATTGTAACATCAGGTATTAAAACTTTTACTTTTTCTCCTGTTATAATTGCTTTTTTAAGATAATATATAAATTCAAAGAAGCGATTACATGTTTGACCTCCAGCATCTACAATTATATTCATGATTCTTAATATTTAATAGATTTCTTGTTTATTTAGTAGGGTTTGCTTTAAATCTATTTGATATCATATTAATTACCCATATTCGTTCATTTTTATTTAGTCCAATAAATAGTATTATTATCCCATTCCATATAAATGATATAATAAATGTAAATACGCATCGTATTATATTTTCATTCATTGTTAATGTAAATAAGTAAGGAATTGGAAAACCAATACAAAAGATAAGACAATCTACTTTTATTACTTGTTTAAGGTATTGTTTTACTGGGAATTTTATTAGATTCCACACATTATAAAGATTGATTATAATAACAATTGCATTTATTGCTAAAGTAATAATAAATGGGTGTGTGGGGGTTCCTCCATTTTTAAGTATTATGTATGATATTGGAAAAATGGATAGATTTAATAACCCAACCGTTAATTGATATTTCTTTATTTTTCCAGTGGCTTGTATTATGGATTGTAAAGTGCCACCTATACTCTGAATAAGTATAGTAAACAATATTATTGTGCTAAATTCAATTAGAAAATTAGGGATTTGTCCTAGCCATAAGAGTAAAAGTTGTCGTAGTTCTAATATGACAGGGCACATTATAAAGAAAAAGAGGAAGAATGATAATTTTGAACTTTTAAAAACAAGATTATTCATCTTCTCTATTTCATTGTTTGCATACAATTTAATAATCTGTGGTATTGAAGCACCTTGAAAGTTATATACAAATGAAGCTATCGCCGTTTTAATTTGAACTGCAATTCCACGTGCAGCATTTACTCCAGGACCAAAGAAAATATTTAGTAGAATATTAATTCCCTGATCTGCAGTCATTCCTGCGAAGTTGCCTATTAAACTCCAAGATGTGTAACTTGTCATAGTTTTAAAAATCTCTTTATTCCAATAAAAATGATATTTACATTCTTTGAAATTTAATGTGCAGTAGAAACGAAAAAGGCAAGCCGTTATTATGATGACTCCTAAAATTCCAAATCCGTAATAAAGAAGTCTATTTCCATCAATCCATGATAGGCTTATTGCTATAAATAGTTTTAAAGTTGCATCTATTATTGTTATAATAGCATAAATGTTTAATTTTTCATGCGCATAAATGGCGGCATTATATGGTACTTGAGTAATACTAATTACAGATGCTATAATGGAAGCCTGTAAGACCCAAAATGCTGTATTTTGTTTCTCAATAGGAATTGTTAGTTTATTATAAAGCAACCAAATGCTTATGATTTCTGCTAATATAATTATTATTATGGCAATGAGTATATGGACGTTAAGACACATAGAAAACATATGTTTAAGTCTTATAGGATTATTTTTCCCTAATTCAAAAGCTAAGAAGCGTTGGGTTGCTTGTCCCATTGCTGTATTTAGAAAGGTGAATAGGGTGACTGTTCCTCCTATTACATTGTATATACCATAATCATTTATACCTAAATTTTGTAGAATTAGCCTAGAGGTATAGAAACCTATAAGGATGGTAAAAATCATCCTTATATACATGAATAATGTATTTTTAGCAATGCGCTGGCTATTATAATTACTCTTATTCACTTATGTTTAATTATAATTTATACATATTCTCATAATACTTTTGATAATCTCCCGAAGTCACATTGTCCATCCATTCCTGATTGTTTAGATACCAGCGCACGGTCTTTTCAATGCCTTCTTCAAATTGCAAACTGGGTTCCCAACCTAATTCCCGCTGCAATTTGGTGGAATCAATGGCATAACGTATATCATGTCCAGGACGGTCAGTAACGTAGGTAATCAAATCCATGTCTTCTCCTTCCTTGCGCCCCAACAGGCGGTCTACGGTTTTAATCACTACTTTGATGATGTCTATGTTCTTCCATTCGTTGAACCCACCGATATTATATGTCTCGGCAATCTTTCCGTGATGGAAAATAACATCGATGGCACGGGCATGATCTTCTACATACAACCAGTCGCGTACGTTTTCTCCTTTACCGTATACCGGCAGCGGTTTGCGATGGCGGATGTTGTTGATGAACAACGGAATCAGCTTTTCCGGAAACTGATACGGTCCGTAGTTATTCGAACAGTTCGTTACGATGGTCGGCATGCCGTACGTATCGTGGAACGCCCGCACAAAGTGGTCGCTGCTCGCCTTGCTGGCAGAGTAGGGGCTGTGCGGATTATACTTCGTATCCTCGTAGAAGAAATCCTTTCCGTAGGCCAGGTGATGTTCCGAAGAAGACGCTGTGGTAGTGAACGGAGGCTCGATGCCTTCCGGATGCGTCATTTCCAATGCTCCGTACACCTCGTCGGTAGAGATGTGATAGAAACGCTTGCCTTCATACTTCTCCGGCAGGCTTTCCCAGTACACCTTGGCTGCCTGCAGCAATGAAAGCGTACCCATCACGTTGGTGTGGGCAAAGGTAAACGGATCCTTGATGCTGCGGTCCACATGGCTCTCTGCCGCTAAGTGAATGATGCCATCCACGTGATACAGCTCCATCAGCTCCTGCATCTTCTCGTAGTCGCAGATGTCCGCCTTAATGAACACATAGTTCGGCTGGTTCTCAATGTCCTTCAGATTTGCCAGGTTACCCGCATACGTCAGCTTGTCCAGGTTGATGATACGGTATTCCGGATACTTATTTACGAACAGGCGCACCACGTGGCTGCCAATAAATCCGGCACCGCCGGTAATCAGTATGTTACGTTTGAATTTCATAATCAGTAAATAATTTTATCGTTTAAAGGGTCTCTATATATATTTCTTTTTTTTATTGTGGCAGGTTGACCAGCCAATAAGCAGTATGATGTATCTAGAAAATTTTTATTGAGAAGAGAGTTAGCTGCGATAATATTGTTGTTAGCTAATATTGTTCCTTTCATAACTATGCATTTTAGAGCAAACCAACAATTCTCACCAATGGAGATTTTATCATAAGCTTTGGGAAGAAGGTTAGAGTCTATAGACGTTAATTGATGAAAGTCTGTATCCATAAAAAGACAATCCCATCCGCAAAGTACATTCTTTTTAAATTCTATAAAGTGATAAGCTACTATTTTTAAAGAAGTTGTTGCTGAAAAAGAATCTCCTATAATTAGTTCCCCTTTTTCTCCTATTGAGATTGCTGAATTGTTTCCAATGTTGCATTTCCCATTGAAAATAATTGAGCCTCCATGATTCTCAAAAACAATACCAGAGTTAGGGTATAATGAAACTGTATATTTCCCTAGTTGAATCATACCTGTTTTGACATTACCTAAAATCTGAATTTTTCCTTTGCATTTAAGTAATTTGGGCTTATACAGAATGATAGGTAATTTTATGGCCTGTTTGATGGGTAGGTAATGAAAGTTAAAGTATAGAGAATAGAGGATTGATCTAAACATCCATCTTTTGTTCCACAATTTTTTTAACATAACGATTTTTCGTTTAAATGTCTGATACAGATCTTTAAAGAATCGGTCCAATAGGGAATCCTGATGCCGAAAGTTTCTTTGATTTTGGTTTTGTCCAGTACCGAATACGCCGGGCGTTTTACCGGGCTGGGGAACTCGTTGCTGTGGCAGGGCTGGATGTCGCACTGGATCTGTCCGGCCATTGCGGCAATGGCTTTCGTAAAGTCGTACCAGGAACATACGCCTTCGTTACTGAAATGGTAAATACCTGTTTTGCTGTAACCGCTTGTCGGACATTCTGCTGTGTAGTCCTGCAGGATGGTTTGGATGGCCTTGGCCAAGTCGTAGGCATAGGTCGGAGTACCTGCCTGATCGAATACGACTTTCAGCTGGGGCTTGGTAGCCGTCAGGTTCAGCATGGTTTTGACGAAGTTCTTGCCATACTCGGAATATAACCAAGCCGTGCGAAGAATGACATAATCGCATCCTGTGGCCTGAATGTACTTTTCTCCTTCCAGTTTGGTGCGTCCGTAAGCACCGGTAGGAGTCCCTTTCTGGTCCTCCCGGCAAGGGATGTTGTATGGGTCTCCTCCAAATACATAGTCAGTAGAGATATGGATAAGCAAGCCGTTGACTTCTTTCATGGCCTCTGCCAAGTTCCGGGGAACTTCTGCATTCAGTACGCGGCAGAAGGCCTCGTCGGATTCGGCCTTGTCTACGTTGGTGTAGGCAGCACAATTGATGATGCAGTGAATGTCGTGTGCCTTGACAAGTTGTTTCACTGCTTCCAGACTGGTGATGTCCAGCAGGGTAGTTTCCACACCTTCTGCTTCTACCACGTCGGTAAATATAAAATGATAGGGGGTGTCTTGGGCTATGAGTCGCATCTCACGTCCTAATTGTCCATTGGCACCGGTAACTAAAATATTCAAGTTCATCAATGAATAATTAAGAATGAATAATATAGAGTGAATCTATTTTCAGAAAGGACCGAATTCAAACGGAGAATCGAAGTCCTTTAAAAGGGGATGTTTGGTATCTTTTTCACTGAGGATGGCGTGTTCGGTAGGAATACGCCAGTCGATACCTAAAGAAGTGTCGAGAATGCTGATTCCGCCGTCGGCTTCCGGATGATAGAAATTGTCGCACTTGTACTGGAAAATGGCTTCCGGACTCAGTACGGCAAATCCATGGGCAAAGCCACGAGGAATGAAGAACTGGCGGTGATTGTCTTCAGTCAGCTCTACGGCTACGTGCTGTCCGTAAGTCGGACTGCCTTTGCGAATGTCTACCGCTATATCCAATACGGCTCCTTTTACGCAACGTACCAGTTTACTCTGTGTGAAAGGGGGACGCTGGAAATGCAGGCCGCGCATCACGCCGTAGCTGGATTTGCTTTCGTTGTCTTGTACAAAGTGAACTTCACTCACTTGTTTGTTGAAATCTCTTTCGGAATAAGATTCGAAGAAATAACCTCTGTCATCCTTAAACAAGCGTGGTTCAATAATTACCACGCCTTTAATGTTCGTTTGAATCACTTCCATGATATGATAAGCCTTTTATAATTCCAATCATAATTTTACTTTATTTGTCGTTGTCCTTTCCATAGCCATAGCCGTAGCCATAGCCGTATTTCTTTCCATAACCGTATTTGCCATATTTCCCATATTTGCCATAACCATAATAATAGCCGCTTTTACGCTGGTCCATGTCAATGCAGTTTATTAATGTGCAGAGATTCGGGAGTTTATGGTCTTTCTTCAGTTCGTTAATGAGTTCATAATGGCTCTTGTGGGTATAGCCGGCACGGCAGACATACACACTCAGGTCAGCTACACGGGCAATCAATTGGGTATCGGTTACCATACCGATAGGGGCAGTATCTAGAATCACATAGTCGAAGTTTGCTTTCAGAATTTCAATGGCTTTTTCAAGCGCTTTTCGGGCCACCAGTTCGGTGGGGTTCGGAGGAACGGTACCACCCGGTAGGATATACAGATTAGGTGATATTGTAGAAGGCTGACACAAAGAAAGTAAATCGGTGTGTTCCGGGTCGGCTAAATACTGGGTGATGCCTTTTTCCTTATGGGAAATCTGGAAAACTTTATTCAAACCGGGCTTGCGGATGTCCAGACCAACAATCACCACTTTCTTACCCATAAAGGCGAAACTGCAAGCCAAGTTTCCGGCAGTAAAGCTCTTTCCTTCACCCGAACTGGTGGAGGTAAAGAGAATCACCTTTTGCCCTTCCTGTAACATGTACTGGATATTGGTGCGTACGGAGCGGAATACTTCTTCCATTAAATCATTACGGTTCTCACGAACTACAATTGGGTTCCCTTTTGTGTCTACTATTGGAACATCACCCACTACAGGTACATCAGTAATTTTTTCTACATCAGCACGACTTTCTATTTTAAAACGGAATAGATTACGCAAGTAGATTAGTCCAACTGGAATACCAATACCTAATACTAATGCCATTAGGTAGAAGGCCTTTTTATTAGGAGATATTGGGGTATTTCCAGCCATCGCTTCTTCAATGATACGTCCGTTGGTGGCAGTGGAAGCTAGGGTAATGGCGTTTTCTTCTCGTTTCTGGAGTAGCAGCAAATAAAGGCTGGCTTTGATTTCCTGTTGGCGGGTGATGCTCATCAGTTCCTTTTCCTGGGTAGGGGCGTTGCTGATGCGGGTGGCATACTTTTTGCCTTCGCGATCCAAGTCTGATTGAGTGATGAGCAATCCTTTTTCCACATTGTCTACCGTAGTCTGTACGTTGGCGCGGGTAGCACGGATGCCGGCATCCAGTTGAACTACGGCAGGGTTGCTTTCATTGGAGGTGCGTAATAAGCGTTTACGTTCAATCAATAAATCATTGTACTTTACAATCAGGCTACTAAGCCCTTCATCTGCAAGTCCCACATTGGCAGGAATAACTTCCATTTCATTTTTGGGGTCATTAATATAGCTTCTTAGAAAGGCTACCAAACGAAGCTGGGTGGCATTTTCCGCCTGCTTTTGCTGATAGGCTGAATTTTCTTTTAATGCTAATTGAGCGTCAGAACTTAAGTCGGTTAATCCTGCTTGTTGTTTGAAATTAGCCAGCCGACTTTCTGTGGTACCCAATTCCTGATTAATGATGCCGATACGTTCGTCAATAAACTGAGCTGTCTTGGCAGCCACTTCGTTTTTGTCATTATTGGCGTCTTCATTATACAAAGCTACCAACATATTGATAAAATCTATGCCACGAGTGGGGTTGCTTTCATTTAAAGAAAGTGCAGCAATGGTAGTGGTTTTAGAGGTGGGAGTACTAGTTAAGTTACTAGTATAACTCCCTGCTATAGCAGTAGGAGATATTACTGTAGCAGTAATGGTGCGAGTCTCATTTATTTTTGCAAGTGTAGAGTCGCTGTTGGCGGAAATTGTAAAGACACCTACAGGAGTAGTGAGTACTCCCGGAAGTTCATCGAAGTGCTTGTCAAGAGTTATTTCATCTGCACCTGGGGCGGGATAGTAACTAGCTTTTATATCTGTTTTTCCTTCTGGGGTACAAGTCATTTCTAAAGTGACCGGACCAAAAAGACGGTCAGCTTCTTCAGGTGTGGTCCATATTTGTACGGGAGAAGTCTTGTAAAGATCAGCCGGATAGCGGAAGGTCTGTTTTTCTTTGTAGCTGATGTAGAGGTTAAGTTTGTTTATTACTTTCTTAACAAGAGTACGGGAGCGGAGAATTTCCACTTCATTATCGAAATTGCTGGCCATACTAAGCATGCCTAAATCTTGCATGGCCTGCATGGGAGAAGCAGAAGAGTTCTTGGTCTGGTCGCCTTGCTTGATAAGTACGGTGGCGTTCACATTATATACCGGTGCCTTGTAGCGGAGATAGGCATACATGGCAATACTCATTACTACGACGCAGCCTAAAATCCAGGGCCAATACATCAGGTATTCAAAAAAAAGAGCTTTGTAGTCTATTGGCTTTTCATCTTCCGGCAAGAAGTTGTTTTCATATTTTTCGTCAGTCATAATAAGCGAAATAAGTCGTTTGGATTTAATTATTACTTGAATACAGTTACTAACAAACTGGCTATAGAAACCAAAATAGAGGTCGCGCTGATCCAAAGGGTAGTACTGTTGCCAATATCGGAGTTGCGGGCCACTGTTTTATTAGGGCTTACGTAAAGAATGTCATTCTGTTGCAGATAGAAATAGGGAGAACGTATCAAGTCGGCATCGTTCAGGTTAAGTGTCTGAATAATGCGTTCGCCGTTTGCATTCTCGCGTACTAACTTGACATTGTCGCGCACACCGTATACTGTCATGTCGCCCGCCATAGCCAAGGCTTCGAGCACATTGACTTTTTCATTACTGACGGTGAAGGTGCCGGGGCTTTTTACTTCGCCTAATACGGAAATCTTATAGTTGACCATACGCACATTAACAATCGGAGTCTCTTTGAGGTAAGGGATTAACTTTTCACGGATAAGGGCTTCACATTCATTTTTGGTAAGTCCGCTGATTTTGAGGCGGCCTAATACGGGAAAGTCGATTTCTCCCTGATTGTTCACTAAATACTGTTGTAGTACTGGTTGGGTTGTTAGACTAGTGTTTTCCTGAGAAACAGAGGATTGTACCGTCAGGTTAAACGGTACACTGGCCTGTGGGTCAGTGGTACTGACTGTAATGGTCAGCAAATCTTTAGGCATGATTTTAGCATCATACAAAGGGATTTCTCCTGCAGCCACTTCGATGGCTTGGGCATTTTGCAGGTACGGCACTTTTTTGTAAGACGTACACCCGCTCACCAGCAGGGTGGACAACGTCAGCATACAGACTACTTTGCGTATCTTCATCTTTTCTTATGGTTTTGTTATGATTTTTCTAAAGGAATTTCCCTGCGCATAGGGTGTGCTTCGCCGTTACCACTCCCAGCTATGGATTGGGGGCGGTAAAAATTACAGCCGATAATCAGCCGCAAAATTAAGCCTTATTTTTGGTTTATTCAACTTATAGAGGGATTTTTGTCGGTGAAAAGGGTGAAAATCAATGAAAAAGTGGGCGTATCGGCGGATTTTGTAACAATTCTGGAACAATGTGTGGGGTATAGGTGCGGGGTGTGAGAAAAACGCAAGGGCGTTTTACCTGAAACGCAAGTGCATTTGTGATAAAACGCAAGTACGTTTTACTTCAAACGCAAGGGCGTTTGATTCGAAACGCAAAGGCGTTTTCGGGGAGTTCCGGAAAGGGAAATATGACGGGTTGTCGGGGTTGGCAGGCATTTTTATAAAATGTATATACGCGGGGTGTGGAAAAATACAACGCTTATATTTTTCCACACCTGTATATATAGAGAGTTTGCAAAACCGGTGCCAACCCCGACAACCCGTCAAGCGGTGGCCCGGGGAAGGCCGGTTCTTCACTACTGTTCTGTATCTTTTGTGTGAGGGATTTGGATGCCTTGGCTTGATTTAATTCGCTCTAAATCAGTGGCGAGTGAGCGGAAAAAGTCGCGGAGCAGCTCATCCTGCTTCTGCGGGTCGGCGGCAAGCAGGCGGTGGTACACGGCGAGGATGCGGCCGAGGAATGTCAGATCCGTCAGGAGCCCTTTTTAACTTTTTGAAACGTGTGTGCGCTCATCGGCGCCAGTCGGCACAACTCTTGTACGGTGAGGGTATGGCCGTGCGACAGCACCTGGTGGCGCCACGCTTCCAACATCTGTCCCAGTTCAATCAATTTCGCTTGTTTCATACGCGTTTTTGTTTAAAAAATAAAATTATAGTAAATTATTGGTTAAAATATTGCACGCATGCGTGCAATGTGGGTTTGTACTTTCTGTAAACTTGTGTTACATTCGTTTCGCTGTTTTGAAAAGAAAACACAAAAATTAAAACTAAAAGGATTGCAAATTTAATAAATCATTAAATAAAGCACGAGAAAATGAACAAAATGATGCTAAGTATTTTTAAGGGTTATGCCGACACGATGCCCGTGGCGGTGAGTCTTGATGAAGTGGTCCGTCTGATTCGGGAGGACAAGGTGTTGGCCGACCACACCGAAAAATACCGTTACTATCGCTCGCAGGGGCAGAAGACGGCTGCCGGCCGGGAAAAGTCGGCCTGCCCCTGCTTTGCCGTGGCGGTGCGTTTTGAGAACGGGAAACGGAAGGCCGATATCAGTGGCTGGACGGGTCTCTCGATGGTGGACTTTGACCATCTGCCTGAAGGACGGGCGGGGGAAGTGTTCGAAAAGGTGTGTGCCGACCCGCACACCGTGCTGGCTTATACCACCATCAGCGGGCAGGGGGTGAGGGTGGTGTGCCGCTACTGCCTGGATGGAGAGACGCCTGATACCGACCGGGTGGCATGTTACAGCCGGGTATTCCGCAGGGTGAACGAGTATTATGGGCAACTGACGGGGTGCAGTTTCGACCCTGCCTGCAAGAATGCCACGCGACTGAGCGGACTGGCGCATGACGCGCAGGTGCATTACCACGACGGGGCGGAACCTTTCCGCTTCGACCTTTCGCGCATGAAGAAGGCGGATGAGCCGCGCAGGGGACGGGTGGAGCGTGTGGTGGCCCGTATCCGCAGGGAGCTGGACGAGCAGGGCGTGGTGTATGCCCCGCATCATCACAACGAGTACATCATGCGCATGGGGTATCTGATGAATGAGTTCGGGCTGCCGCTGGAGCAGGCCATCGGCTGGGCGGACGGACGTTTCCCGGAATACGACGGCGACGTGGCGGCTATTTTCCGCTCGTGCTATGCCGATACGGAGGCGCACGGACGGCGGGAGGCGGAACTGTTTCGTGCGAAGAGGGAGAAGAAGGGGGAGGGACGTTCCCAGCTGGCCACGCCCCAGGAGATTGAGCAGTTTCTCGCCACGCAGGCGGAATTCCGGAAGAACGTGATTACCGGGAAGGAGGAGATGCGGCATCCCGAGGCCGAGGAGTTTGTGGAGCTGACCGACCGCCTGGTGAACTCGCTGTGGAGCCGCATGACCAAGGAGGGGCACACGGTACGCCTGTGCGACGTGCGCTCGGTGCTGGAGTCGGAGTTTGTGCCGGAGTTCAACCCTTTTACGGAGTATTTCCGCTCGCTGCCTCCGTGGGACGGGGTGACCGACCACATCGGGCGGCTGGCGGCTACGGTGCACGTGGAGGGCGACGCGAAACTGTTTGATGATTGTTTCCGCAAGTGGCTGGTGGCTACGGTGGCCTCGCTGATGGTGAAGGAGGTGACGAACCACCAGATTCTGGTGCTGGTGGGGCGGCAGGGCTGCTACAAGACGACCTGGCTGGCACGGCTGCTGCCGCCTGAACTGCAGCGGTATTTTTGTGTGCGCTCCAACAGCGGACGGCTGACGAAGGATGATAACCTGGCGCTGTCGGAATTTGCGCTGATTTGCCTGGAGGAGATTGACGAGCTGCGCCTGGGCGACATCAACCAGCTCAAGGCGATGGTGACTATGCCGGCGGTGAACGAGCGGAGGGCGTACGGACATTACAAGGAGAACCGTCCGCACATCGCGAGTTTCTGCGGCACGACCAACCAGCCGGAGTTTCTGAACGACCCCACGGGAAGCCGGCGCTGGTTGCCCTTCACGGTGGTGCACATTGACGACCCCTACACGCATCCCGTGGACTATGCGGGGGTGTACGGGCAGGCCCTGATGCTGTGGAAGAAGGGGTTCCGCTACTGGTTCGACGAGGAGGAAATCGCGCAGGTGAACGCACGCAACGAGCGGTTTGAGACGGCCAGTCTGGAAACGGACTTGTTGCTGGCTTTTTTCCGCGTGCCGATGCCCGGCGAGGAATGTATGTTCCTGACGGTGGGCGAGATTTTGCAGCACATCAACGGGGGCATGAAGAATCCCCTCAGTGCCGTCAAGGTGGGGCTTGCCTTGCGGAAGGCGGGATTCGAGCAGGTTCGCGTGGCGGGAAAGAGGGGGTATCGGGTGGTGATGTACACCATCGAAGAGGTGAACCGCAACCGTCGTGCCATGGGACGATTCACCGAGGCGCCGGCTGAAGAGTAGTCTTCATCGCCCGGTCGCCGGATGGTGATAACGCTTTGATTTTCATGTGGATTTTTATGTTCCGAAGAAGGAAATATACCGGAAAAAACGGGTGGAAAAACTTGTGTATCCGGCCGGAATTGTGTAAATTTATAGGTAACTAAAATAAAACGGAACAATGAACTACATGCAATTGAAAACGGGACCGGGAGCTGTTTCCGGGGAGGAACGGGAGGGTTTCTGCCTGAAGGCTTACCGGAAAAGTGAGTTGGCGGGCTTGTATTTTCCACAGGCAGGTAAGAAAGGTGCCCTGCAGGGGCTGGGGCGATGGATCAAGCAGTGTGCGGAACTGGAAAGGGAGCTCGAGCGGTCGGGCTACCAGAAAAACCGCAAGTTTTTCCTGAAATCGGAGGTGGAACTGATTGTGAGGTTCCTTGGAGAGCCGTAAGCGGCGGCGTTTCCTTTTTCTAATGTCTTCAAAAGTCTTCAAATTTCCTCGAATGTCTTCGTATGTCTTCGTATGTCCTCAAATGTCTACATGGGCGGAAACGGGGAGTGTAACTTTGCCTATGTAACAATGAAGAGTGAATAATGAATAATGAAGAACAATCAAATAATGAAGAATGAAGAGTGAATAATGAAGAATGTGCGCGCGTTTCCTGGATTCTTAATTCATCATTCTTAATTCTTAATTCATCATTCTTAATTCTTCATTTTATTATTAATTTTTAATTTGAAAGACCTATGAAGAAAACAGTGACTTATTCGGTTGTAGGGCGTGTGAACCCGGCCGATCGTGAAAGCGGTGAAGTGAAGTATTATGCACAGTCGCAGGCTCGCGGCGAGATGGGTATCCGTGAAATAGCGGAACGTATTCACCAGATGTGTACCGTGACCCGTGCCGACGTGATGGCGGTATTGACGGGGCTGGAAGATATTGTGTCGGAAGGCTTGCAGGGTGGCGAAATCGTACGCCTGGGTGAACTGGGTTCGCTGCAGTTGAGCCTGAGCGGGGAAGGAGCCGCTACGGAAGATACGTATACCGACAGCATGATTGAAAAGGTGCGCGTGCTGTTCCGCCCGGGCACGGTGATGCAGGAGGCTATCAACAACCTGGCTTTCGAACGGGTGCCGGTGAAGTATAAGAAAGAGGAAGAGGACGACGGTGCAGGGGTGTAATCGGAACTAAGGCGTGAGAAGATGACGAAAGTAAAATGGATTGTGGTCAGGGTGCTGAAGTGTATTCTCTGTCTCCTGACCGGAAGAAAACCGGATTGTGATGAGAAAAATTGACATGATTGTGATTCACTGTACGGCAACGAGAGCGGACCGCCCGCTCTCGCCTGCCGAACTGACGAAGATGCACCGGAAACGGGGGTTCAAGTGTTGCGGATATCACTATTTTGTCCGCACGGATGGTGAAATTTGTACAATGCGACCGGTGGAACGGGCCGGAGCGCATGCCAAGGGGTATAACGAGCACAGCATCGGCATTGCGTACGAAGGGGGACTGGATGCGCAGGGACGGCCGGCGGATACGCGTACGGAACTGCAGAAGCGTTCGCTCCGGATTCTGGTGAGGGTGCTGAAATCGGATTTCCCGGCCATCACGCAGGTGGTGGGGCATCGCGACCTGAGCCCGGATCTGGACGGCGACGGGACGGTGGAACCGGAGGAATGGACCAAGGCCTGCCCCTGTTTTGACGTGAAAAAGGAGTTGTAGCGGTACAAAAGTTTTCTAAATCGTAAAAAGAAGGTGTCCGGCGCCTAAAAAGTTTTCAGGATTCGAAATAAAATCCTACCTTTGCACTATTCAAAATCCAAACGGACAATGGCGAATCTGTATATTATCATTTCTGCATTTGTATCGGCAGTGATACTGGGGAGAATCATTATCCCGAATATTCTGATTATTTCATTGCGCAAACGCTTGTTTGACGTGCCTGATGAACGGAAAGTACACAAACGTCCGATACCTCGCCTCGGGGGAGTGACCTTTTTTCCGGTGATTCTTTTTTCCTTGTGTGTGTTTACGGCCGTGCGGCTGATGACGGGCCACGGACCTGCGGATACATCGACAACGGACCTGGTGTGCGAGTTTCTTTTCCTGACGGGAGGGCTGACCCTGCTGTATATCGTGGGCATTGCCGACGACTTGATTGGGGTGCGCTACCGTAAGAAGTTCCTGGTGCAGATTATCTCGGCGGCGATGTTTCCGCTGTCGGGCTTGTATATCAACAATTTCTATGGTCTCTTTGGCATTTACCTGATTCCTGCAGAGGTAGGTATTCCGCTGACCATGCTGCTGGTGGTGTCCATTACCAATGCCATCAACCTGATTGACGGTATCGACGGACTGGCGTCGGGGCTGAGTATGGTGGCGCTGCTGGTGTTCGGAGTGCTGTTCGTGCATTTCCGCATGTGGAGCTATGCCATGCTGGCTTTCGTGACGGTGGGTGTGATTATCCCGTTCTTTTCGTACAACGTGTTTGGCAGTGCGGATTTGGGAAGGAAGATTTTCATGGGGGATACCGGCAGCTTGACGCTGGGGTATATTCTGAGCTTCTTTGTCATCAAGTACTGTATGTATGAGCCGGATATGCTGCTCACGATGAAGACGAGTCCGGTGCTGGTGTCGTTCAGTGTGCTGATGGTGCCGTGTCTGGATGTGATTCGCGTGGTGCTGCGGCGTGCGCGTAACAAGCGGTCGCTGTTCATGCCCGACAAGACGCACATCCACCATAAGTTCCTGGCCATGGGTTTCTCACCGCGGAGGGCGCTGGTAACGATTCAGCTGATGTCGGCCTGCTTCTGTGCGTTTACCATCGTGGCGATTCTTTATATGAACAACACGCTGGTGTTCGTGATTGACGTGGTGGTATGGACGCTGCTGAACCTCTGGTTTGACCATGTGATTAACCGGAAGACGAAGAATGGAGAATAATGAAGAATTAAGAATGAATAATGAAGAACGGGAGGGGTGACTCTTCCGTTTTTTTTATTATGACATAAGAACAAAAAGACATAATTTCAATAATGATGAAGAATGAAAAGTGAAAAGTGAAAACGCAATACGCTCACCTCTTTTACTTTTTAACTTTTACCTTTTAACTATATACCTTATACCTTTTTCTGTCTAAAGAAGCTCGATATCTGTATAACTCGTTTGAGAAAATGTGCTGTAATGAATGTTATTCGTTTGAAAAAATGTGTCGAATGTTGGTTTATTCGCTGGAAAAAGTGTAATTTCGTCGTTGGGAAATAAGATTACACCATGCTTAAAAGGAAGATAGAAACATATTTAGCCGACTGGAAACGGTCTGAGGACAGAAAGCCTCTTGTAATAAAAGGTATCCGCCAGTGTGGAAAGACATACATTGTTCAGAAATTCGCAAGGGAGAATTATGAAAGTGTGGTCTATATGAATTTCATTCTTGAGCCTGACAACAAGTCTGCCTTTACCGGCAATATAGATGTGGATACCATCATTCTCAACCTCTCTGCTTTGATTCAGGGCAGTCGTTTCATTGAAGGGAAGACTTGTATTATTCTTGACGAGATTCAAGAGTGTAGGGAAGCAAGGACTGCCTTGAAGTCATTTCATATAGACGGGCGTTTCGATGTCATTGCCACAGGTTCGCTTTTGGGGGTAAAAGGTTATGGTCAAAGTAAGAAAAAGAAGGAGGATGTAGGGCAAGATTCTGTTCCGGTCGGATACGAAACCGTGATTGACATGTATCCATTGGATTTTGAAGAGTTTCTATGGGCAAACGGAATCGGTCAGACAGTTATTGATTCTGTAAAATCATGCTTTGAGAACGAAAAGGCTGTTCCTGACGGGATTCATAAGGTCATGATGGAGATGCTGTACAGATATGTGATTGTCGGAGGGCTGCCGGAAGTGGTGAATTGCTTCCTTAAAACCAGGAATATCGAACTTATCTATAAGTTGCAGCGAAATCTTATTGCCGGATACGAAGAAGATATGGTTAAATATGCAGAGGATGCGGACAAGCCCAATATCCGGGAATGTTTTGACTCTATTCCGAAGCAACTGGCTAAAGAGAACAAGAAATTCCAGTATTCAGTTGTGAAAAAGGGAGGAAGGTCTGCTCAATACATCGGCAGTATTCAGTGGCTGGAAGATGCAGGGATTATCCGTAGATGCTATAACACACAGACTACGGAATTGCCGTTAGAGGGGAATGCTATTAAAGACTGTTTCAAAGTGTACACAACTGATATAGGTATTCTTGTGGCAATGCTCGACTATGGTACTCAGGCGGATATTTTAAAGGGAAATCTTCTTGGATACAAGGGAGCTATTTTCGAGAACCTCATGGCGGATTTTCTGTGTAAGTCCGGTCAGAAACTGTACTATTTCCATAAGGACAGCGGGCTTGAACTGGACTTCCTGGTAAGGTTCAAAGGCGAATGTGTTCTCCTTGAAATTAAGGCAAAGTCTGGTAAAGCAAAAAGCATGACAACGGTTCTTAAAAATAAGGACGTGTATCATGTTAAGAATGCAATCAAGTTAGGGCAATATAACGTAGGCCGTGATGGAGATATTCTTACTATTCCACTATACATGGGATTTCTTGTAAACGACAAACTTGCAGACGTTATCATTCCTGATGTTGATGTGAGTGCGTTGAATAATGAAGAATGAAGAGTGAAGAATTAATATAGTGAAGGACGGGAGGGGTGACTCTTCCGTTCTTTTTTTTGTTATGACATAAGAACAAAAAGACATAATTTCAATAATGGTGAAGAATGAAAAGTGAAAATGCAATACGCTCGCCGCTTTTACTTTTTAACTTTTCACTTTTAACTCAATACCTTCTTCTGTTCTTTTGTCTAAAGAAACAACATGTTTCTGTGAGGCGTATCGTTTGAAAAACTTATGCGATTAAGTTGGAAAGATGAAAGTTTTTATGTTTCTTTGTGTAAACTTCATCTCTGCAAGCTATGGTTAGTACAACAGACATCATCGACAGACTGAAAATATTCAAAGCACAATCGGCTTCGAAATATAAAATAAAGTTCATGGGGTTGTTTGGCTCCTATGCGCGCCAGCAGCAAGATGAAAAAAGTGATGTGGATGTTTTTATCTGTCTGCAGGAACCGGACTTTTTCGTGATGGAGCAGATTAAAGAAGAACTTGAAGTTTTGCTCCATTCTTCTATTGATTTAGTGAACTTTAGAGAGTCACTTCGTCCAACGTTAAAAAAGAATATCCTTAAAGATGCGATCTATATCTAAAGAAATATTGATTGATTTATTGGAGCTGATTCTGGAAAAAGCTACTCTCGTGATAAACAGAAATCAGTCGATTACGTGTGCACAGGATTTTCTTACATCGCCGGACAGAATGGAAAAATTTGATGCAGCATGTATGCTGATACAGGTAGTAGGTGAAACGGCTAAGAAGATAGATGATCGTACATCGTCTCTGTTGTTTGCGCATTATCCGCAAGTCTATTGGCGAGGCGTATTCGGATGTCGAAATATTATTTCGCATGAATATGGGAATGTAGACCCCATTCAGATATTTGGTATAATCAAAAAGTATCTTCCTGAACTGGTTGTTTGTGTAAAGCAAATTTTGTCAGACGTGGAAGCAGGTAAGCATGACAGCTTATTCTTGTCATAGAATGAAGAGTGAATAATGAAGAGTGAATAATGAAGAATTAAGAATGAATAATGAAGAACGGGAGGGGTGACTCTTCCGTTTTTTTTATTATGACATAAGAACAAAAAGACATAATTTTAATAATGATGAAGAATGAAAAGTGAAAACGTGATACGCTCACCGCTTTTACTTTTTAACTTTTCACTTTTAACTCAATATGTTCTTCTGTTCTTTTGTCTAAAAACAAAAAGGAATATTCTCATTCTTCACCCTTTGCTTTTGGTTCTATAAATAAAAGTTATAAATCGGGTTGATTTTATTTGTATTTTCTGTTTTTATAACTTAAAAATGAGTATCTTTGCAAACGAATCATTTAATTGATAAAATATGGGACTTGATCAGGTAATCGGGAAAAATATCAAGGCTTTTCGTGAGCATTTGAACTATACCCAGCAGGAAATCAGTGATTATTTAGGTATCAGTCAGCCGGCATACGTGAAATATGAAAAAGGGGAGACTGTAGTTCCTTTGGAGGCAATGGAGAAACTGGCCACTCTGTATAACGTGGATGAATACGATCTGATGGAGGAAAATGAACAGCTTTTTCAGACATCTGTGGCCTGTGCGTATCGTAAGACAGGAAATATTGGAAATCTTGGTCAGATTTCTCAATTTCAGAAAATAGTCAGAAATTATATTCAGATGTGCAATGAGCTTGAGAAGTAAAGTTGAACTGGAATGTCTTGCAACCAGGTTGCGGGAGGAGATGCACGTGACTACAAAGGACCCTGTGCGCATTCATCAGATATTGAAAGAAAAGCACGTGCTTACGTGGTTTAAGAAGCTGGATGATAATTTTTCGGGCATGGCAATCCGGATAAAGGGAAACGGATCTTCTTCTGACAAGTATTTTATGTTGATAAATACGGCTTTGTCTTATGCCAAGCAGCGTTTTACTGCCTGTCATGAGTTGTATCACTTGTTGTATCAGAAAGATTTTAAGGTGTCGCAGAACAATGCGGGGCTGTTTAATAAAAAAGAGGAGGAAGAGTATAATGCCGATGTGTTTGCAGCCTACCTTCTGCTTCCGGAAATGGGGTTGAAGGAACTGGTTCCTGCCGAGGAACAGCAGGTTGACAAAATAACCTTGGCTACTCTTCTGAAGGTGGAACAGAATTTTCTTTGCTCAAGGGCGGCACTTCTTACCCGGCTAAAGGACTTGAAATGGATTACCAAGAAAACGTTTGACCTTTACCAGAAAAATGTGGTTGCTTCGGCAATCGAATACGGTTATAATACGCAGTTGTATTATCCAACTTATCAGACGGAACTGGTGGGAGATTATAACTTGAAAGCTCGTGAATTATATGATAAGGGGCGTATTTCTCAGGCAAAGTATTACTCGTTGCTGATGGATATGGAAATTAATGTTTCTCAAGAGGTATATGGGGAGGAATAAAGTAATATTGGTGGATGCCGATGTCATCTCTCATTTCATGGCTACCGGTTATATAGACAGGCTGACGGAAATTCTGCAGCCTCATGCCGTGATGATTGTAGAGAATGTGTACAAGGAGGCCAGCTATCATCCTACGGAACCGGACAGGAAACGGAAGGTGGACAAGTGGATGGAGCGCTGCAAGGTATGCAAGATTGCTTTCCCTTATGCCAATGAAAATATCCGGCGAGAGTTTTTCCGGCTTAAAAAAGAGAATCCGATGCTGGGGGACGGAGAACGGGCCTGTATGTCGATGGCGCGTTTTGGACAGGAGGTTATCGCAAGTAGTAACTTTCGGGATGTGGCTCCTTATTGTGATGAGAATGGCATTGAATATATTGGAACGCTGGATGTGCTGACTATTGCAATGAATAAGGGGATTTTTACAAGTGATGAATGTAATCGGTTCATGGCGGAAGCAAAGGCGAAAAACAAAGCGAAATTTCCAGTTGACGATATTACTGTTTATCAGGCGCCGGAATACATCAGTACGTTTTGATAGTGAATAATGAAGAATGAAGAATTGAGAATGAAGAATGAAAAATAATGAAGAATTAAGAATGAAAAATGAAAAGCGAAAACGCAATACACTTGCCGCTTTTACTTTTTAACTATTACCTTTTAACTCAATATGTTCTTCTGTTCTTTTGTCTAAAAAAAGACATAAAAAAAGGGAATCTTCCCAGACTCCCAATCTTCATTAACCTTAAATCTAATACCATGAAAAACACGATGCAAAGGTAAGGATTTTATGTTATGAAACATATAATTAGGGCGAAAATCTGCATTGAATTAACTTTTTTTACGTTTTAAAGCAGGAACGCAGAATTTTTACACCGGTTTTTTCTGTTTGGAATGGAGATTCCGGGGCTAAGCGCTTGGTGATTCGTTTTCAATAATGTATCTTTGTCCTTAAAACTAAAATGAAAGACAGAATGAGAAGACAGTTTGTAAGATTGGCATTGTGTCTGTTCCTGCTGGGGGGATCCGTTGCGTATGCCCAGAGCGGAATGACCGACAACCAGGTGATAGAATATGTGCAACAGGCGCTTCAACAGGGCAAGGACCAGCAAACCATTGCGATGGAGCTGCTGGCCAAGGGGGCCACTCAGGAGCAGTTGCTGCGATTGAAGTCTATGTATTCGGGTTCGACGGGCGCGTCGACATCGGGCAGCGGTTCTCTGACGGGGGAAGACAGCTCGCTGCTGGGCTCAGGTTCACGGGCCCGGAAAACTACTGCGACCGGTACGGAAGAGGATGCTTCGGAATTCCTGGAGACAAGTTCGACAAACGTGGACAAGAGCATGTGGTCGGAAGACATGCAGAAGACCATGAAGAAACGCCGCAACCTGACGACGGTGGTTACCAGCGAGAACGATGTGTTCGGACGGAATATCTTCAACATTGAACAGCTGACTTTCCAGCCTAACCTGAGCATGGCGACTCCGGAAAACTACCGTCTGGGACCGGGTGACGAGGTGATTATCGACGTGTGGGGCGCTAGCCAGAATACTATGCGGCTGGAGATTTCGCCCGACGGCTATGTGAACATCATCAACCTGGGTCCGGTGTACCTGAACAACATGACGATTCAGGATGCACGCCAGCTGCTGAAGCAGGAACTTGGAAAGATTTATGCGGATTCGGGCAATAACATCCAGGTGACATTGGGAAATATCCGTACCATCCAGGTGAACGTGATGGGGGAAGTGATGGCGCCGGGTACGTATTCGCTGTCGTCGCTCTCGACGGTGTTCCATGCGCTGTACGTGGCAGGTGGTGTGAGCGACATCGGTAGCTTGCGTAACGTGCAGGTGGCCCGCGGCGGCAAGACGTTTGCCCGTCTGGACGTGTATGAGTACATTATGAAGGGGCAGATTCAGGACGACATCCGCCTGCAGGACGGCGACGTGGTGATTGTGCCTACCTACGACGAGCTGGTGAAGATTACGGGTAAGGTGAAGCGTCCGATGTTCTACGAAATGAAGAACGGGGAATCGGCTGCCACTTTGCTGAAGTATGCCGGAGGTTTTGCTTCGGATGCTTACAAAAAGAGTATCAGGGTGTTACGAAAAGATGGAAAAGAATTTTCCGTGAAAACGGTGAACGATATAGACTATTCTGCGTTTAAATTATTAGACGGTGACGTGATTTCGGTGGATTCGATTCTGAATCGCTTCAACAACCGTCTGGAAGTGAAGGGGGCTGTGTATCACCCGGGAGTATTCGAGTTGAGCGGTTCGCTGAACACGGTACGCCAGCTGGTGGAGAAGGCCGACGGTTTGCTGGGGGATGCCTTTACAGGACGTGCGGTGTTGTATCGCGAACGGGAGAACCTGACGAAAGAGGTATTGCCAGTTGACATTCAGGGTATTCTGAACGGTACGTCGCCCGACATTGCCTTGCAGAAGAATGACATTTTGTATATCCCGAGCATCCACGACTTGCAGGACATGGGTAAGGTGACCATCAGCGGTGAGGTGAACAAGCCGGGCAGCTATACGTATGCCGACCACATGAGCCTGGAGGACCTGGTGATTACAGCGGGCGGTTTGAAGGAATCGGCTTCGCTGGTGCGTGTGGACGTGTCACGACGCATCCGTGACCCGAGAGGGACGACGGAGCCGGACGTAATCGGACAGAATTTCTCGTTCGGACTGAAGGATGGTTTCGTGGTGGACGGTGAAGCGGGATTTGAACTGCAGCCGTACGACCAGGTGTTTGTGCGCCGCAGCCCGAGCTACAACGAGCAGGTGAACGTGACGGTGGACGGTGAGGTGCTGTTCCGCGGTGACTATACGCTGAATACGAAGAGCGAACGTCTGAGCAGCCTGATTCAGCGTGCCGGCGGGGTGAGCCGCTATGCGTATGTGCGTGGAGCTAAGTTGCGCCGCGTGGCCAACGAGGAGGAGCTGCGCCGCATGGAGGATGTGGTGAAGATGATGCGCCGTGAAATCGGTGATGCCATGGCCAACACCCTGGGACTGAAGGTGGACAGTACGTTTACGGTAGGTATCGACCTGGAAGCTGCGCTGGCGAACCCGGGCGGAGACGCTGACCTGGTGTTGCGTGAGGGCGATGTGCTGACTGTGCCGGAATATAACAATACGGTGAAGGTGAACGGAGCGGTGATGATGCCGAACACGGTATCGTATGCGGCAGGCAAGAGCGTGAAGTATTACCTGAGCCAGGCGGGCGGTTACTCTGCCAACGCCAAGAAGAGCCAGAAGTTCATTATTTATATGAACGGACAGGTGGCCGAAGTGAAGGGCAGCGGCAAGAAACAGATTGAGCCGGGCTGCGAAATCGTGGTACCGAACAAGACGAAGAAGTTCAACTTTGCGAACATAGTATCGAATGCGACTTCGTTTGCTTCACTGGCTACGATGCTGGCTTCACTGGCTACGATGATGAAATAACCTTTAAATCTATGAGTATATGAACATGAAAATGAGACTGATTGTCATGAACTTCCTGCAGTTTGCCGTGTGGGGAGCGTATCTTACCTCAATGGGTACGTACCTGGCGGGTGTGGGATTAGGCGGACATATCGGAATTTTTTACGCCATGCAGGGGATTGTGTCCCTGTTCATGCCGGCTGTGTTGGGTATTGTGGCTGACCGCTGGATTCCGGCGCAACGGTTGCTGGGGCTGAGCCATCTGTTGGCTGCCCTGTTTATGGGTGGAGCGGGCTATTATGCCATGACTACGGGACCGCAGGTGGAATTTGCACCGCTGTTCTCGTTCTACTCCGTGAGTGTGGCGTTTTACATGCCTACGCTGGCTCTGTCGAATTCGGTGGCTTATACGGCGCTGGACAAGGCAGGGCTGGATACCATCAAGGCGTTTCCGCCGATACGTACGTTCGGGACCATCGGTTTCATTTGTTCCATGTGGCTGGTAGATTTACTGGGATTCCAGTCGAACTACATGCAGTTCTTTACCTGTGCGGCATGGGGCGTGGTGCTGGCCGTATATGCCCAGACGCTGCCGGAATGTCCGGTGAGCCGCGCACAGGGCGGACAGAAGTCGCTGGTAGAGGCATTGGGACTGAGGGCGTTTCTGCTCTTCAAGAACCGCAAGATGGCGGTGTTCTTCATCTTCTCGATGCTGCTGGGTGTGTCCTTGCAGATTACCAACGGCTTTGCCAATCCGTTTATCACGAGCTTCAGCGCCATTCCGGAATATGCCAATACCTTTGGCGTGCAGCATGCCAACCTGCTGATTTCGCTCTCGCAGATCAGTGAGACGTGCTGTATCCTGCTGATTCCGTTCTTCCTGGGACGCCTCGGCATCAAGAAGGTGATGCTGATTGCCATGGTGGCGTGGGTACTGCGCTTCGGACTCTTCGGCCTGGGTGACCCGGGCAGCGGGGTGTGGATGTTCGTGCTGTCGATGATTGTGTATGGCGTGGCATTCGACTTCTTCAACGTGTCGGGCTCGCTGTTTGTCGACAAGGAGACGGACCTGTCTATCCGCTCGAGTGCGCAGGGACTGTTCATCATCATGACGAACGGTATCGGAGCCACGGTGGGTACGCTGAGTGCGCAGGCGGTGGTGAACTGCTTCGTGGACTTCAATTCGCAGGCACCGCAGGTGGAAGGCTGGAGCCGGGCGTGGTTCGTGTTTGCGGCCTACGCGCTGGTAGTGGCGGTGACTTTTGCACTGGTATTTAAATACAAACATAAAGTAGATAACGAGTAATTAGAATGTGAAAATGGAAAAGAAAGACGAATTTGTAGAAATGCGGGTCCGTACCATTGACGAGGCCATGAATGTGGATAAACTGATCGGGCACCTGACATTTGATCAGGTGATGGACGATGAGGAGAAGATGGATATTATGATGCTGGACGGGCAGAACTTCAAGCTGCTGCTGGAGGAGGTGAACGAACCGCACCGGATGATGCTGGGGATTATCAACCCCGACGAGGCGGACTTGCTGTACGCGGCTGTTAACGACCCGGAGGGCACGGATGCCACGCTGCCTTATCAGACGGTACATATTCTGAAGGAGCTGGGTGTTACCGTGGAAAAGGTGGTGGTAAAGGACAAGGTGAAGTTGCTGCACCGTGCGATTGTGACTCTGCGCAAGGAAGACGGCTCGGTGATGGAGATGCAGCTGACACTGTTCGACGCGCTGGTGGTGAGTCTGATAGCCGGTGTTCCGTTCTATGTGAACGCGAAGTTCCTGGAAGACCCCCGTTCGGGCTTTACCAAGTCTGTGCCTAACACGAAGGCGCTGCTGCTGCGGTTGATGCCGCTGAAAGGGCTGGAGCGGGAGATGGAGGATGCCATCCGCCGCGAGGACTATGAGTATGCGGAGCTGATCAAGCAGGAAATGGCGACCCGCAACAAAGAAGAAGAGGAAGATTACGAAGATTTGGAGGATTTAGAAAAAGAATTGTAATTATGCACGTGTTTTATACACCGGATATTGCGCAGACGCTGGAGCTGCCGGAAGAAGAAGCGGGCCACTGCCTGCGGGTGCTGCGCCTGGGAGTGGGCGAGGAGATTATGCTGACTGACGGAAAGGGATGCTTTTACCGGGCGGTCATTTCGGCAGCTACGCAGAAACGCTGTGTGGTGAAGGTGGTGGAGAAAACGGAGCAGGAGCCTTTCTGGAAGGGGCACCTGCACCTGGCTCTGGCGCCTACGAAGAACATGGACCGTATGGAATGGCTGGCGGAGAAGGCCACGGAAATCGGTTTCGACGAGCTGACGTTTCTGAACTGCCGTTTCTCGGAACGGAAGGTCATCAAGACGGAACGGGTGGAGAAAATCGTGGTGTCGGCCGTGAAACAGTCGCTCAAGGCACGCAAGCCGGTGGTGAACGAGATGACGGATTTCCGCCGCTTTATGGAGCGGGAGTTTACGGGACAGAAGTTTATCGCCCACTGCTATGAGGGGGAAAAGCCTCTGCTGCGCGACGTGCTCCGCAAGGACGAGGATGCCGTGGTGCTGATTGGTCCGGAAGGGGATTTCAGTTCGGAGGAAGTGGCGCTGGCTGCAGAAAAGGGCTTTCAGGCAGTGAGTCTGGGCAAGTCGCGCCTGCGTACGGAAACGGCGGCACTGGTGGCCGTACACCTGATGAACCTGACGCACGCGGAATAAGCTGATGTGTAACTTTTAAATAGAATCATTATGAAAAAGACATGGAAATGGATGGGAAGCCTGGCCTTGGGTATGGCTTTCCTGTTGTCTGCCTGCGGGGAAGACAATGCGTACACCAATGCGTTGCCAAAGGATGCGGCTGCAGTGTTCTCGTTCGACCTGATGGAGATGGCACAGAAGTGTGACCTGAACGACCAGGTGAAGCAGTCGATGGGGCAGATGATGAAATCGAGCCTGAAGGGCAGTGCGGATGCCCTGGTGGACAAGCTGATGGAGAATCTGGAAGAGAGCGGGTTGAGACTGACCGACCGGGTGTATTTCTTTGCCGCTTCGCAGATGGAAATGGGCGGTGTGCTGGTGCGCATGGCCGACAAGGGAAAACTGGAAGATTTGATGGCCATGCTTCAGGAGCAGAAGGCGTGTGAGGCTCCTGCCGACGGCGACGGTTGCCGCTGGACCGTGGGTGGCGGCGGACTGATGGCCTGGACGGACGATGCGTTTCTGATGCTGGCGGGCAACGGGAACCCGAAGGACTTTCAGCATCAGGCTTCGATGTGGCTGCGCCAGAAAGAAGGGGAGGGCTATTCGGGCACTCCGGAATTCAAGAAATTAGAGGATGCCGACGAGGATGTGGCCATGGTGACTTCGCTGAACGCCATGCCGAAGAGTTACCTGGGCCCGATGACGATGGGGCTGCCGGCTGACTTGAACCTGAATGATTTAAAGATATTTTCTACGCTCGATTTCCAGGCGGGAAGGGCCGTGATGGAAGTGGAGACGCTGCTGGAGGGCAAGTTCAAGGACTTGCTGAAGAAGCAGGCAGAGGTGAGCGGCGAACTGGACGGCACGTATCTGAAGGTGTTCCCTGCCAATACGGTGCTCTGGATGGCTGCCAACGTGAACGGTGAAAAGGCGTATGAGCTGTTGCGTGAGAACCCGACGGTGCGTCAGGAGCTGGATAACTCGATGATGCCGCTCGACTTTGAGGCTATCTTCAAGGCGGTGGAGGGTGACGTGGCAGTGGCCATGCCGGAGATGTCGTTGAAACCGGGCTTCATCTTGTATGCCGATGTGAAAAACGGTGACTTCATGCGTACGTTTGAGGACTTGAAACCGATGCTGGCCATGACTAACGGTCAGATGCGGCTGCTGGACAAGGGTGAGAATGCTTATCAGTTTGTGGTTGCCAACGGTGCCATGCTGGGCATGGGCCGCGGACCGGTGTCTTTCTGGCTGGGCGTGAAGGATGACCGCTTTTACCTGACGAATCAGGAGGACCTGATTGGCCGTGAGGTGAAGGGACTGTCGCTGAAAGACTGTGACTGGGCCAAGGACGTGAAGGATAAGCATTTCTACCTGAACGTGAACTTCCAGGCTTTGTCTGCCGTTCTTCCGCAGATTTCTTACATCAGTATGCTGGACTACCTGAGCATCGAATCGGATGAACCGACCAAGGCTCGCCTGGTGCTGCAACTGAAGGACCACAAGGAGAATGTGCTGAAGCAGCTGGTGAAGATAGTTAAAAATTAATAGTGAATAATGAATAATGAAGAATTAATAATGAATAACGGAGAGCATTCTTCATTCTTCATTATTAATTCTTCATTGAATAAAATGGACAACATGGATTTGACTTGCGGCCACTTTGTAAATCCGTTTACTGATATCGGGTTTAAGATTATCTTCGGGCAGCCTGCCAGCAAGGAATTGCTCATCACACTGCTGAATGAGCTGTTGGCGGGGGAGCATCGCATAGAGAACCTGATTTTTCTGGACAAGGAAAATCATTCGGACAGTATGGCGGATGCAGGGATTATCTATGACTTGTACTGCCTGACCGACACGGGAGAATACATCATCGTGGAGATGCAGAACCGTTTTCATAGTAGTTTCCTGGACCGTACGCTGTTTTACATGTGTCGTGCCATCGGGCGGCAGGTGGAGAATCTGCGTGAGAAGAGGCGGAAGGAACGTGAGTTGCAGACCGGGAAGCCGGAGACGGAGGAGGATTTTCTGCTGAGTGAGCCGATGCAGGAAAATTATGGGTCCAGATACAAGCTCTCGACCGTGTATGGTATTTTCCTGATGAACTTCCGCGAGCCGGGGCTGGAAGAGAAGTTCCGCACGGACACCGTGATTGCCGACCGTGAGAGCGGAAAGGTGGTGAACCCTCATTTCCGGCAGATTTTTTTGCAGTTCCCTTACTTCACCAAGGAACTCAAGGATTGTGAAACGCTTTATGACAAACTGATTTATACACTGAAGAATATGCAACATTGGAACCGAATGCCGGACGCGCTGAAGGAGCAGGTGTTCAGCCGTCTGGAAGAACTGGCTGCCGTGGCCAATCTTTCATTGGAAGACCGTATTGCTTACGACAAGGCGCTGGACCGTTACCGTGTGAGCCGCATCGTGGAAGAGGATGCACGTGAAGCCGGATGGAAGAAAGGGCTCGCGGAAGGACAAGCTAAAGAGAAAGTTGCCATTGCACGTAACCTGAAATCGCTGGGTTTGAGTACTGCTCAGATAGCCCAGGCTACCGGATTGACCGAAGAGGAAGTGGAATCGACAGTTAATAATTAATAGTGAATAATGAAGAATGAAGAATTAAGAATTAATAATGAATAACGAAGAGCATTCTTCATTCTTCATTATTAATTCTTCATTGAATAAAATGGACACAATAGAATTACAGCAGACCCTGCCGGAGGTATTCGCCGGACGCGACGGAATCGTGTCGGACGTGTGGCACCGGCAGGTGGCTTTTCAGAAAGGGAAGATGTATCTGATTGAAGCGGCGTCGGGCACGGGCAAGTCGTCGCTTTGCAGTTTTATTTACGGGTACCGTACGGACTACCAGGGGATTATCACCTTCGACGGGGAGAACGTGCGGAAGCTCACGGTGAAGCAGTGGACCGACATCCGCAAGCGCTCGCTGGGCATGCTGTTTCAGGAACTCCGCCTGTTCGGGGAACTGACGGCATGGGAGAACGTGCAGCTGAAGAACGGGCTGACGGGCTTCTGCCGCAAGCAGCAGGTGAAGGACTGGTTTGAGCAGCTGGGCATCGCCGACAAGTGGGATGTGAAGGCGGCCAGGATGTCGTACGGGCAGCAGCAGCGCGTGGCTTTCGTGCGGATGCTGTGTCAGCCGGCCGACTTTTTCTTCCTGGATGAGCCGGTGAGCCACCTGGACGACGGCAACGGGCAGATTATGGCGCGTATCCTGAAGGAGGAAGCGGCTCGTCAGGGTGCGGGAGTGATTGTGACGTCCATCGGCAAGCACCTGCCGCTGGAGTATGACAGGGTGCTGAGTTTGTAAGGGATTAAAACGAAGACGGATATGATCTGGAAATTATTGAGGCAGCACATCAGTGTGGCGCAGTTGGCGGGATTCTTCCTTGCCAACCTGTGCGGTATGGTGATTGTGCTGTTGGGCATACAGTTTTACAAGGACGTGTTGCCGGTGTTTACGCAGGGCGACAGTTTCATGAAGAAGGACTACGTGATTGTGAGCAAGCAGGTGAGCACGCTGGGCAGCCTGGTGGGCAAGGGAGGTACGTTCTCGCGTGCCGACATAGCCGACATGGAGTCGCAGCCGTTTGCCAAGCGGACGGGAGCGTTCACTCCGGCACAGTTTCAGGTGTCGGCCGGCATGGGCATGGCGGGTATGCAGCTCTCTACGGCAATGTTCTTCGAGTCGGTGCCCGACGAGTTTGTAGACGTGCGGCTGGAGGGCTGGACGTATCGCGAGGGGCAGACCGAAATCCCTATCATCATCCCGCGCAACTACCTGAACCTGTATAACTTCGGCTTTGCACAGAGTCGTAACCTGCCGCAGCTCTCGGAGAGCGTGATGGGGATGATGACGCTGGACGTGCGGCTGAGCGGACGGGGACGGACGGAGCGCATGAAGGGACGCATTGTGGGTTTCTCCAACCGACTGAACACGATTCTGGTGCCGCAGGCGTTCATGGAATGGGCCAACGCCACATTGGGTGACGGCGGGCAAACGGCTCCCTCACGACTGATTGTGGAGGTGGACAATCCGGCGGATGACCGCATCGCGAAGTATTTCAAGCAGAAAGGCTATGAGACGGAAGGCGACAAGCTGGATGCGGGAAAGACGACGTGGTTCCTGAAGATGGTGGTAGGCATCGTGCTCACGGTGGGACTGATTATCAGTGTGCTGTCGTTCTACCTGCTGATGCTGAGCATCTACCTGCTGTTACAGAAGAACACGAAGAAGCTGGAGAACCTGCTGATGATTGGTTTCAGTCCGGCGGCGGTGGCGCGTCCGTATCAGGTACTCACGGTAGGGCTGAACGCAGCGGTGGCGGCCATGGGTGTGCTGCTGGTGTGGATGGCGCGTGATGCGTATCTGGACATGCTGCGGCGGATGGTGCCCGACTTGCAGGAAGGCAGTCTGCTGCCGGCGCTGCTGACGGCCGGGGGACTTTTCCTGCTGGTATCGGTGCTGAATGTGCTGGCCGTACGGCGGAAGGTGGAATCGATCTGGAGAAAGAAATAGTATAAGCATTATATATTATCTGTAAAACCAAATGAAAATGAAGAAACTAAAGAACGTATGGCTCTTTTTGAGCTTTATCCTGATGGTGGCCGGAATGGCAAGTTGTAGCACGGAAGACCCGACGGGGGTGGATGTGTCGAGAGATGACATTATCGGTACGTGGAAAGTGACGGCGAATGACTGGACAAATTCGGAAGGTGAGTCTGGTCGTAATGATCCTGAGCACATGGGACAGACGCTCTCGGTGAAAAGTGGCGGTACGGCTTTGTTTCGTGGCGAGTCGTTCAACTGGACACTGAGCAAGGGGGTGCTGACGCTGTCGGACAATCGTGGCCGCAACATACGGGTAGTAATTCTGTCGTATACGGAGGAGGAGATTCAAGCTTCGTACGATTGTACCTTTGAGTCGGAGATGTATACCGAGGAAGGCAACTATACCTTCAAGCGCGTGTAACGAGACATATTAATATAAAGAAGAGCCACAGTAATGTGGCTTTTTTTGTAAGACATAAAGACGAATGTTTTTAGACATAAGAACATAAAGACAAAAGAATTTTTAACTGTGTAATATTATGGATATGAAAACAGAAGACCTTATTAAGGTAATTATTCAATGCGCATACAATGTAAGAACACATCTGGCAGCCGGTTTTTTAGAGTCGGTGTATCAAAAGGCATTGTTGATAGAGTTAAGGGAAAAAGGTATTCATGCGGATTCTGAAACCCCTATAAATGTATATTATAAAGATGAGATTGTAGGGGAGTTTAGAGCAGATATTATTGTAGAGGGAGAGATAATTATCGAACTAAAAGCGGTGCAACATCTTCTTTCCATACACGAAACTCAGCTGGTTAATTATTTGACGGCAACTCATAAAGACCATGGATTACTCATTAATTTTGGTGGTGACCGTATAGAAATAAAAAGGAAGTACAGAGAGTATAAACGCTCATAATTTTTTATGACGTAAGCATAGAAAGATATTTCTTGAATGTTTTTGGACATAAGAACATAAAGTACATAAGTTTATATTTACACAGAAAATCTGTTCTTATGTTCTTCTGTCTAAAGCAAAAAGGCAACATCCTATAGCAGTTATTATTTTTCGGACATAAGCATATAAGTACAAAAGAAAGATTGCATCTACAAAATCTGTCTTTATGTTCTTCTGTCTAAAATAAAAAAGATACACCCATATAGCACGTCATGTTCTTTGTCTAAAATAGTATGTGTGACCGCACACACGTGCAATTTCCTGTAAATATTTGTTTAGATATTTCGTCTCTGTGTAAACAAGTGTAAAACCATTTGTCCGATATCTCTTGATTTATGTCTATTATTAGGGGAATCAGTCTAAAAAATGTTACATGGAGTTACATATATGAGAGTTTATTCAGTAAATTTGCGTTACAGAAATGGTCAAACTTTAAACAAATACCCGGGACGTTTGTTTAAGAGGTAAGAACCATGGATGATTCATTCTTTTTAAATTAAAATAATTGCTTATGTCAAAAATCGTTGGACACATTTCGCAGGTAATCGGTCCGGTGGTCGATGTGTACTTCAAGTTTGAAGAAGGACAAGACGTGGAACACGCCTTGCCGAAAATCCACGATGCCATGACGATTGCCCGTAACGACGGGCGTACGCTGGTGATTGAAGTGCAGCAGCATATCGGTGAAGACACGGTACGCTGCGTGGCCATGGACAGTACGGACGGGTTGAAGCGCGGAATGGAAGTCGTTCCTACGGGGCATCCGATTTCGATGCCTATCGGAAACCAGATCAAGGGCCGTGTGATGAATGTGGTAGGTGATACCATTGACGGTATGAAAGAACTGGACAAGACGGACGGATTTCCTATTCACCGTGAACCTCCGAAATTCGAAGACCTGGCCACTACCCAGGAAGTATTGTTTACCGGTATCAAGGTCATCGACCTGCTGGAACCTTACCTGAAGGGTGGTAAAATCGGTCTGTTTGGTGGGGCGGGTGTTGGAAAAACCGTGCTCATCAAAGAGTTAATCAATAACATTGCCAAGAAACACAATGGTTTCTCCGTGTTTGCAGGAGTGGGTGAGCGTACCCGTGAAGGTAACGACCTGCTGAGAGAAATGATTGAATCAGGCGTAATCCGCTACGGTGACGAATTCCTCAAGAGCATGGAGGAAGGAAACTGGGACCTTTCGAAGGTGGATTACAACGAAGTGGAAAAATCGCAGGTAGCCATGGTGTTCGGACAGATGAACGAGCCTCCCGGTGCCCGTCAGTCAGTAGCCTTGTCGGGTCTGACACTGGCCGAATCGTTCCGTGACCGCCAGACGGGCGACAACGGTCCGCGCGATATCCTGTTCTTTATCGACAACATCTTCCGTTTTACGCAGGCAGGTTCTGAGGTTTCAGCCTTGCTGGGACGTATGCCTTCGGCAGTAGGTTACCAGCCGACACTGGCTACGGAAATGGGACAGATGCAGGAACGTATCACTTCTACAAAGAACGGCTCCATTACTTCCGTGCAGGCGGTGTACGTGCCGGCCGATGACTTGACCGACCCTGCTCCGGCTACTACCTTTACCCACCTGGATGCCACTACGGTGTTGAGCCGTAAGATTACCGAGCTGGGTATCTATCCGGCTGTAGACCCGCTGGACTCTACGTCGCGTATCCTCGACCCGCTGATTGTGGGCAAGGAGCACTACGAAACCGCTCAGCGCGTGAAACAGATTCTGCAGCGCAACAAGGAGCTTCAGGATATTATCTCTATCTTAGGTATGGATGAACTTTCGGATGAAGACCGTCTGACGGTGAACCGTGCCCGCCGCGTGCAGCGATTCCTTTCGCAGCCGTTTGCCGTGGCCGAGCAGTTTACGGGCGTGCCGGGCGTGATGGTTTCCATAGAAGACACCATCAAGGGATTCAAGATGATTCTGGACGGCGAGGTAGACTATCTGCCTGAACAGGCTTTCCTGAACGTGGGTACCATTGAGGATGCCATCGAGAAGGGTAAGAAGCTGATGGAAGCGGCTAAGAGTTAATAAGTAAAAGTTAAAAGTTAAAAGCTGATAGCTTAATATGAAAGAACTTCATCTGGTTATCGTTTCACCCGAAAAGCTGGTTTACGAAGGTAAAGTGAGCCAGGCTACCTTTCCGGGAAGCGCAGGAAAATTTCAGGTCATGGCCGACCATGCCCCGCTGATTTCTACGCTCTCGGCCGGGGAAGTGAAATACGTGGCCGGACAGGAAACGCAATCCCTGCAAATCAAGGGGGGATTCGTGGAAGTCAAGGAGAATCAGATTTCAGTCTGTGTGGAACTCTGAGAGGAGCGAAGCAGGCGATGAACCGAATATGTTTTTGGCGGCTTTCCGGATGAAAAACCGCACGATACTATGTTTTTGTTGACCGTTAAGAAGAAATTTATAAAAGAACTGACCGTGATTGGAATCGTGCTGACGACGCTCGTCGCCGTGGTATATCATCTGTTCATTCCCGACAGGTATTTCCTGTGGTTTCCGGCCATTCCGATATTCTTCTATCTTTTCGGCCTGTTTTACATAGAAATGTTCGCGTTCAACTATCGCGTGGGGCTGGAACGGATTGCGATGACGTATCTGGTGTGCAAGGTGCTGAAATTCATTGTCAGTGCCATGCTGCTGATGTTCTACGGATTTGTGATAGGACATGAAGTGCTGGCGTTCATGCTGACCTTCATCTTCTTCTACTTTGCGTTTCTGATATTCGAAACCCGTTTTTTCCTTCTTTTTGAAGCGAAACTCAAACTAAGAAAAAAAGCTAATGATGAAAAAAATACGGTACATAATCATCACGCTGTTACTGCTGATGGCGGTTCCGGCTGCGCTGACGAAGGCACAGGCCGCTGAGGGTGACATCGACGTGAACGAACTGGTGTTCGGACACATTGGCGATGCCTACCAGTGGCACATTGCGAAGTTCGGCGATACGGAGGTAAGCATTCCGCTGCCGGTGATCGTGAAAAGCAGTACGGGCTGGCATGTGTTCTCGTCTGCCCGGCTGGAGGAAGGTCCTTACGAGGGGCTGTACGTGGCCGAGGGTGGTGCCTACGACGGCAAAATCGTGGAACGCAATGCGGCCGGCGAGGAGGTGCGTCCGCTGGACATCTCCATCACGAAGAATGTGCTGGGCTTGTTTATCAACAGTGCGGTGCTGCTGGTCATCCTGATGAGCTGCGTGCGCTGGTACAAGAAACATCCGCTGGAAGACGGGGCACCCAAGGGGGGCGTCGGCATGATTGAGGCCACGGTGCTTTCTATCTACAACGACGTGATTAAGGGCTGCATCGGCGAGAATTACCGCCGCTACGCGCCTTATCTGCTTACGGCGTTCTTCTTCGTGCTGGTGAACAACCTGATGGGGCTGATTCCTATCTTCCCCGGAGGTGCGAACGTGACGGGTAACATCGCCATTACGCTGGTGCTGGCTTTGTGTACGTTCGTGCTGACCAACGTGTATGGTACGAAGGCTTACTGGAAGGAAATCTTCTGGCCCGACGTGCCTACGTGGTTGAAGGCGCCGATTCCGATGATGCCGCTGATTGAATTCTTCGGTATCTTTACCAAACCGTTTGCACTGATGATCCGTTTGTTTGCCAACATCATGGCAGGACATGCGGCCGTGCTCAGTCTGGTGGCCATTATCTTCATCACGGTGAAGTCGGGTCCGGTTATCAACGGCTCGATGACGGTGGTGTCGGTGGCATTCAGCATTTTCATGAATGCGCTGGAAATTCTGGTGGCATTCATCCAGGCATACGTCTTCACGATGCTGTCGGCCGTGTTTATCGGTCTGTCGCAGGTGAAGGAACATGCCGAAAAATAATTGATTCAAAGAAAATTAAAGTATAACCTTTTAAAACAAGAAAATTATGTTATTGTCAGTTTTATTGCAGGCAGCTGCAGGTGTAGGTATTAGTAAGTTGGGCGCCGCTATCGGTGCAGGTATTGCAGTTTTGGGTGCCGGTATCGGTATCGGTAAAATTGGTAGCTCGGCCATGGAAGGTATCGCACGCCAGCCGGAAGCTTCAGGCGACTTGCGTATGAACATGATTATCGCTGCCGCTCTGGTAGAAGGTGTGGCACTGATTGCCATCGTGGTTTGTTTGTTGACTTTGTTCTTGTAAAAAATAAAACAATAAGTTATGGGATTATTAACTCCGGATCCGGGGCTGCTGTTCTGGATGGTCATCACCTTCGGAGTCGTGTTCTTCATCTTGGCGAAATACGGCTTCCCGGTGATTCTGAAGACGGTGGAGGACCGGAAAGCATACATTGACAATTCGCTCAAGGCGGCGCGTGAGGCCAACGAACAGCTGGCCAACGTGAAGGTGGAGGGTGAGAAAATCCTGGCACAGGCACGCGAAGAACAGCACCGCATTCTGAGTGAGGCTGCTGCTACGCGCGACCGCATCATCAAGGACGCTCAGGAGAAGGCCTTCGCCGAAGGCAACCGCCTGATGGAGGAGATGAAGAAGCAGATTGAAACGGAAAAGGAAAGTGCCATCCGTGACATCCGCCGCCAGGTAGCCGTGTTGTCAGTGGGCATTGCAGAGAAGATTATGCGCAACAAGCTGGCCGATGAAAAGGAACAGGCTGCGCTGATTGACCGTCTGCTGGATGAAATGATTGAAACTTCTAAAAAATAACGTGTCATGAATACAGGAGTCGTTTCAAGACGTTTCGCGAAGGCACTGCTGGCATACGCGAAGGGAGAAGGGCTGGAAGACAAGGTGTACAAAGAGGTGAAGACGCTGGCTGCACACTTTGCCGAGGTGCCCGCCCTGCGGCGTGCCGTGGAAAATCCGGTGCTGGAGAGAAGCAAGAAGCTGGAGCTGCTTTGCGAGGCTTCGGGTGGAAAGGACGTAAGCCAGGTGATGACGCGTTTTCTCAGCCTGGTGCTGGAAGACAGAAGGGAGAAGTTCTTGCAGTTCATGATGTGGTCGTATATCGACCTGTATCAGGAAGACAAGCACATCCTCATCGGAAAGCTCACCACTGCCGTCAGTTCGCCCAAGCTTGTGGCACACTTGCAGAAACTGGCTGCCGAGAAGACGCACGGTGAGGTGATTCTGGAAGAGAAGGTGGACAAGAGCCTGATCGGAGGATACATCATCGAACTGGGTGGCTTCCGCCTGGACTCCAGTGTGGCGAACCAGTTGAAGCGCGTGAAACAGCAGTTTATCGCGAAAAACAGGAGAATAGTGTAAACAATGAATAATGAAGAATGAATAATGAAAAACGATTCCTATTATTCACTGTTCATTTTTAATTGTTCATTATTAATTATTAATTAAAAAGAATTATGCCAGAAAATACAATAAAACCCAGCGAAGTTTCAGAGGTGTTGCTCCAACAGTTGAAGGGGATTGACAACTCGCTGAAATTCGACGAAGTGGGTACCGTGCTTCAGGTGAGCGACGGTGTGGCCCGTATTTACGGATTGCGTAATGCGGAAGCCAACGAGTTGCTGCAGTTTGAAAACGGTATCATGGGAACGGTGATGAATCTGGAGGAGGACAACGTGGGAGCGGTGCTCCTGGGGCCGACCGACCAGATTAAGGAGGGGATGATTGTGAAGCGTACCAAGCGCATTGCTTCCATCAATGTGGGAGAATCGATGCTGGGACGTGTAATCGACCCTCTGGGTGTGCCCTTGGACGGGCGCGGCGAAATTGGCGGAGAGCTGTGCGAGATGCCGCTGGAGCGTAAGGCACCGGGGGTTATCTTCCGTCAGCCGGTAACGGAACCGCTGCAGACGGGACTGAAGGCTATCGATGCCATGATTCCTATCGGCCGCGGACAGCGTGAGTTGATTATCGGCGACCGTCAGACAGGTAAGACGGCCATCGCCATCGATACCATCATCAACCAGCGTGCCAACTACGAGGCAGGAAATCCGGTGTACTGTATCTACGTGGCCATCGGTCAGAAAGGTTCTACCGTGGCCAGCATCGTGAATGCACTGCGTGAGAAGGGGGCGATGGACTATACCATCGTGGTGGCTGCTACGGCTTCCGACCCGGCTGCCATGCAGTATTTCGCTCCGTTTGCCGGAGCTGCCATCGGCGAGTACTTCCGTGATACCGGCCGTCATGCACTGGTGGTGTACGATGACTTGTCAAAACAGGCTGTGGCCTACCGTGAAGTATCACTGATTCTGCGTCGTCCGTCAGGACGTGAGGCTTATCCGGGTGATATCTTCTACCTGCACTCTCGTCTGCTGGAACGTGCGGCGAAGATTATCAACCAGCAGGAAGTGGCCGAACAGATGAACGACCTGCCAGCCAGCCTGAAGGGTAAGGTAAAGGCCGGAGGTTCACTGACCGCCCTGCCGATTATCGAAACACAGGCCGGCGACGTGTCTGCCTACATTCCGACCAACGTGATTTCCATTACCGACGGTCAGATCTTCCTGGAAACCGACTTGTTCAACCAGGGCTTCCGTCCGGCTATCAACGTGGGTATCTCTGTATCGCGTGTAGGTGGTAGCGCCCAGATAAAGAGTATGAAGAAAGTGGCCGGTACGCTGAAGATTGACCAGGCACAGTATCGTGAACTGGAGGCCTTCTCGAAGTTCAGCAGCGACATGGACTCTGTGACTGCCATGGCCATCGACCGTGGACGTAAGAACAACCAGCTGCTGATTCAGCCGCAGTACTCACCGATGCCGGTAGGCGAACAGGTGGCCATTCTGTACTGTGGTACGCACGGACTGATGCGCGACATTCCTATTTCGAAGGTACGTGCCTTCCAGGATTCGTTCCTCACCAGCTTGCGTGCCAACCATCAGGCCGATGTGATTGACGTACTGGCAGCCGGAAAGATTTCCGACGAAATTACCGCAACTATTGAGAAACTGGCTGCCGAAGTGGCCGGACAATTTAAAGCATAAATCCCATGGCATCACTGAAAGAAGTTAAAGGAAGAATCAACTCAATCCACGGCACGCTGAAGATTACTTCGGCGATGAAGATGGTGGCGTCTTCCAAGCTGCACAAGGCGCAGGAGGCCATTGAAAATATGCTTCCCTACGAACGCCGGTTGCACCGTATGCTCAGTAATTTCCTGGGCGCGGAGCTGAGCGTGGAATCGCCTTTTGCAGTGAAACGTGAAGTGAAGAAAGTGGCCGTGGTGGTGTTTGCCTCCAACAGCAGTTTGTGCGGCGGATTCAATGCCAATGTAATCCGTCACCTGAATGAGGTGGTGGCAGAGTATGAGCCGAAGGTGGGCCGTGAGAACATCCTGATTTATCCGGTGGGCCGTAAGGTGGCCGATGCGGTGAAGAAGATGGAGGGACTGACGGCAGCCGGCGATTATCAGCACATGAGCGGAAAACCGAACTATCAGGAGGCGGCCGACCTGGCTGCCGAGCTGATGACACGGTTTGCCAGCGGTGAGATTCAGCAGGTGGAGCTGCTCTACAACCACTTCAAGTCGACCTCTACGCAGGTATTGACGCGGGAGACGTATCTGCCGCTCGACCTGAGTGCCGGTCATGCGGACGAGAAGGGAGAGGAGCAGGAAGCCATGCAGGCCGATTACCTCATCGAGCCGTCGCCGGAACAGGTGATGGAGGAGCTGTTGCCCAAGGTACTCCGCATGAAGATGTACACCGTGCTGCTTGACTCCACGGCTTCGGAACATGCCGCGCGCACCATGGCTATGCAGATTGCCACGGACAATGCAAACGACCTGATTCAGGAACTGACCTTGATTTACAACAAGAGCCGCCAGCAGGCGATTACCAACGAGTTGCTGGACATCGTGGGCGGCAGCATGAGCTGACCCCGCGGGCGGAACTCTTGTGTTCATTGCATAAAAAAACGTATCGCTGTCTCACGGCAGGATACGTTTTTTTTTGAACGAATAAACTAAAAAATTAATTATCTTAAAAAAGAAAACATGAAATTCTTTGGTGATTTATTTCTATAACAAACTGATTTCGTGTTTTGTTCGCTTTATCTGGCGGTTTTTCTTTACTGATTTTTTAATAACTGTAAAAGCATACAGCCGCACCGTCGAGCAGGCATTCCATTCGTCCTTCTCCCAGGCGGATATTGTCCATGTAGGAGTAGTCACCTCCGCCGTAGTTCAAACGGATGCTGGTGTAGAAAGCGTCGTACCAGTCCCACGTAAAGGTGTAGGTATATTCCTCCCAACGTCCGCGGGCATCCTGAATGCGGATAAAGTCTTCACCCGTTCCGTTGGTGTAGAAGCGCAGCACCTGGAAGTGGTGCAAGCCGTAGTCGTCGTACCAGTCGTCCTGCCAGTCGTAGCTGCAGAGATACGCTGTGCGTTCACGATATTCCAGGGTGTTGTTCCCTAATTCCATTTCCACGTTACACGACGGGAAGGCGAGTGTCAGTGCGACCAGCATCGCCATATACATGAATTTTCTTACCCTTGTTCTCATAACTCTTTGTGTGTTTGTTTTCCTCTATGTGACAAAGGTATCCGGAAAAAATCATACAAACGAATGATTTTTCCTATTCCTGTGGGGGAATTTCCCTATCGGGGGTAGGGAAATGCATCGGCCTGCGGGGTGGCAGATGGTGTATTGCCTTTGCGGCTGGACGGGAATGCCGGTGTATTTAACGCAAAACGTCCTTGCGTTCGGATTGAAACACAAGGACGTTATATGGAAAATTCCTTTACGTTACGAATGAAACGCAAGGACGTTTTTTCAGGATTTCTGGAGAAGTACCGTCAGCGCGTCGCGCCAGTCTTCACCGTTGCGTGGACAGTAGGTTTGGAAACCCAGCTGGCGGGCTGCCTGTACGTTGCCTGCCCCGTCGTCAATGAAGAGCGATTCTGACGGAAGAATGTCGGCATCGGCTATCAGGAAGTCAAAAATCTGCCGGTCGGGCTTGGTCACTCCAATCTGGTAGGAGAGGTACAGCTTGTCAAAATAGTCGCTGAGCGGTTTCCCCTTTGACGAGAATGCCGGACTGCAGGCCCAGTCCATCACGTAAGGATTGGTGTTGCTCAGCACGAAGAGCTTGTAGCGCTTGCGCAGCTCCTTCAGGCAGTCGAGCAGACGTTCGTCAAGTCCGGTGAAGTAGCCCAGCCATGCCTGGCGTGTCTCCTCCCAATTAGGTGTGCGTCCGCCGCACAACTGTCCCAGCTTCACCTGGAACTCATCGGGCGTAATTTTTCCTTCTTCCAGTTCCTGGAAAATCCCCGTCTGGTGATATTTGTCCAGGCGCTGGTCGGCATCGGCCACCCCTAACTGGCGGAACGCTTCCACCGCCTGTTCGCGGCTGATAGGGGCGATGACCCCTCCGAAATCAAAAATCAGGTTTTTTATCATATATTGTTTTTATTTTCTCAGCATCAGGTTCTTGAACGGGGCAGGATAGGGAGTCTCAAATTCCATCCGTTCGCCCGTAAGCGGGTGGTAGAAGCACAGCTTGAAGGCGTGGAGTGCCAGACGTCCGAGCGGGTCGGTTTCGCAGCCGTAACGTGCGTCGCCCACCACCGGATGGCCGAGCGACTGCATGTGCACGCGAATCTGGTTCTTGCGTCCCGTTTCCAGTTGCAGCTCCATGAGCGAATAGCCGTTGGCCCGCTTGATGGTGCGGTAGTGCGTGATGGAGAGCTTGCCTCCGTCGTCTACCGGCGAGGAGCTGACGTACAGCTTGCGGTCGGTGAGCCAGGAGCGTACGGTGCCCTGGTCTTTCTCCATGTCGCCCATGACGATGGACACGTAGCGGCGGTCGTACACGATGTCGTGCCAGTTGTCGCGGAGCGTGTGCTGCGTCTTTTCATCCTTGGCATACATCATGATGCCCGAGGTTTCGCGGTCCAGACGGTGCACCACGAAGATGCGGTTGTTGCGGTGCGTGCGCTTCACGTACTCATTCAGAATGTGCTGTGCGGTACGCTCCTTCTGGTGGTCGGTAGCCACGGACAGCAGCCCTTCCTTCTTCTCCACCACGATGAGATAGGCATCCTCGTAGAGAATCTTCAGCATGGGGTGGCGGAACTCGTGCTTGTTCTTTTCACGGCTCACCTGCACCTTCATGCCCGGCTTCAGGGGAAAGTTGTACTGCGTCTGGATGTTGTTGTCCACCAGCACCACGCGGTTGGCCAGCAAGGCTTTTACGCGCGTGCGGCTGATGCCGTCCATCTTCTTCATAAGGAACTCCATCAGTTCCGCCGGTTCATTGACCGGATAGATTGTATATTTGGCTGCGGCACGCGGGATAGGGCGTCGGCCGTTGTTGCCAGAGTTGTTTCTTGCCACTTTGTTGCGTCAGTTAAAAGTTAGAAGATAGGGGAGAGTGTTTAGCGTCTTTCCAGTTGCACGACATTTTCCACGTGATGCGTGTGAGGGAACATGTCGACAGGCTGTACGGCAGTCACCTTGTACTTGCCGTCGAGCAGCTGGAGGTCGCGTGCCTGTGTGGCCGGGTTGCAGCTTACGTAGACGATGCGTTTCGGCTCGGCAGCCAGAATCACGTCGATTACGTCATTGTGCATACCAGCGCGGGGAGGGTCGGTGATGATGACATCCGGACGTCCGTGCTCTGCAATGAAGTCGTTGGTAAGGATGTCCTTCATGTCGCCCGCATAGAACAGCGTGTTGTCGATGCCGTTCAGGGCCGAGTTCACCTTGGCATCCTCGATGGCTTCGGGCACATATTCGATGCCCACCACCTTGCGTGCCTGGCGTGCCACGAAGTTGGCGATGGTACCCGTACCCGTGTAGAGGTCGTACACCAGCTCGTTGCCCGTAAGTCCGGCAAACTCGCGTGCTACCTTATATAAATTATAGGCCTGTTCAGAGTTCGTCTGGTAGAACGATTTCGGTCCCACCTTGAAGCGCAGTCCCTCCATCTCCTCGAAGATGTGGTCGTTGCCCTTGAACACCTCCACGTCGAGGTCGCCGATGGTATCGTTGCACTTGTTGTTGATGACATACATCAGCGAAGTAATCTGCGGGAAGCTGTCGGCCATGAACTGCAGAATCTCTTCCATCTTGCGGCGGCCTTCGTCGTCGGTCACCTTGCACTGCAGCACCACCATCAGTTCGCCCGTAGACGAGGTACGGATCATGATGTTACGAAGAAGTCCTTCCTGCGTGCGCAAGTCGAAGAACGGGAAGTTGTGCGCGTAGGCATAGTCGCGTACGGCATTACGGATCTGGTTGGAAATGTCGTCCTGCAACCAGCACTTGTCGATGGCCAGCACCTTGTCGAACGCCCCCGGAATATGGAATCCCACGGCATTCATCTGGTCGTACTTCACATCCTGCTTCACCTCCTCTTCCGTAAGCCAGCGCTTGTTAGAGAATGTAAACTCCAGCTTGTTACGGTAAAAGCGGGTCTTTTCCGAGCCTAAGATAGGACGGAATTCCGGCAGTTCCACCTTCCCGATGCGGGTGAGGTTGTCGAACACTTGTTTCTGCTTGTACTTGAGCTGTTCCTCGTAAGAAAGACATTGCCATTTGCATCCTCCGCACACTCCGAAGTGACTGCAGAACGGCTCCGTGCGCAGGGGTGATTTCTCATGGAACTTTACCGCCACCGCTTCGGCGTAATGGTTCTTCTTGCGCTTCACCTGTAAATCGACTACGTCGCCCGGCACTACATACGGGACAAATATTACCAACTCGTTTACTTTAGCCACGGCTTTTCCTTCTGCGGCTACGTCTGTTATCGTTACCTTCTCCAGTAAAGGCAGTTCTTTTTTCTTTCTTGCCACGTTCTTTTCAATAAAACCAATTTGGGAGCAAATTTATACATTTTTCCTGACATTCTTCCATGTTTTTCGAAGAAGTTCATTTTGCAAACTCTATGTTGCAAAATATGTCGAAAAATATCTTCACAAAATTTGGGATTCAATAAAATATATATAGATTTGCCAGCGGTTGACCAACGAAAAACATTATTGAACCTTATCAAATATAAGAAAACATGGAAAAGAAAAGAGTCTATACTTTTGGAAACGGACAAGCTGAAGGAAAAGCTGACATGAGAAATCTTCTGGGTGGCAAGGGCGCAAACCTGGCCGAGATGAACCTGATCGGGGTGCCTGTACCTCCCGGATTCACCATAACAACCGAAGTCTGCAACGAATATTTTGAAAAAGGAAAAGAAGCAGTGGTTGCGCTGCTGAAAGAAGATGTGGAAAAATCCATCAAGGGAGTAGAAGCCCTGATGAAGTCGAAGTTCGGCGATGTGGAAAATCCGTTGCTCGTTTCCGTACGTTCGGGTGCCAGAGCGTCCATGCCGGGGATGATGGACACCATTCTGAATCTGGGTCTGAACGATGAAGTAGTAGAAGGACTGGCTCGCAAGACTAACAACCCTCGCTTTGCGTGGGACTCTTACCGCCGCTTCGTACAGATGTACGGCGACGTGGTGCTGGGCATGAAACCCGTGAACAAGGAAGACATCGACCCGTTTGAAGCCATCATTGAAGAAGTGAAGAAGGCCAAGGGCGTACGTCTGGACAACGAACTCGACGTGGACGACCTGAAGACCCTGGTAGTCCGCTTTAAGGAAGCCGTGAAGAAACAGACCGGGCAGGAATTCCCGTCATGCGCTTACGAACAGTTGTGGGGTGCCATCTGTGCCGTATTTGATTCATGGATGAACGAACGCGCCATTCTTTACCGCAAGATGGAAGGTATTCCGGCAGAGTGGGGAACAGCCGTGAACGTACAGGCCATGGTATTCGGTAACATGGGTGAGACTTCGGCTACGGGTGTATGCTTCTCACGCGATGCCGCTACCGGTGAAGACCTGTTCAACGGTGAATACCTGATCAATGCGCAGGGTGAAGACGTAGTAGCCGGTATTCGTACTCCGCAGCAGATTACCAAAATCGGTTCTCAGCGCTGGGCCGAACTGCAGGGTATCTCGGAAGCAGAACGTGTGGCCAAATATCCTTCTATGGAAGAAGCCATGCCGGAAATCTACAAGGAACTCGATGAACTCCAGACCAAACTGGAAAATCACTACCACGATATGCAGGACATGGAATTTACCGTGCAGGAAGGCAAGCTCTGGTTCCTCCAGACCCGTAACGGTAAGCGTACAGGTGCCGCTATGGTGCGCATCGCCATGGAAATGCTGCATCAGGGCATGATTGACGAAAAGACCGCTTTGATGCGCTGCGAACCCAACAAGCTGGACGAACTGCTGCATCCGGTATTCGACAAGGAAGAACTGGGACGTGCCCGTGTGCTGACACGTGGTTTGCCGGCTTCTCCGGGTGCTGCCTGCGGACGTATCGTCTTCTTTGCAGAAGATGCCGCTGAATGGCATGCCAACGGTCATCGCGTGGTACTGGTACGTATTGAAACTTCTCCGGAAGACCTGGCCGGTATGCAGGCTGCCGAAGGTATCCTGACCGCCCGTGGAGGTATGACTTCACACGCTGCCGTAGTTGCTCGCGGAATGGGTAAGTGCTGTGTATCAGGAGCCGGAGCCATCAACGTAGACTACAAGACCCGTACGGTGGAAATTGACGGAGTCGTACTGAAAGAAGGTGACTACATCTCCATCAACGGAACCAACGGATATGTATATGCCGGAGAAATTCCGACTCAGCCGGCCAAACTGTCGGGTAACTTTGCCGAACTGATGGAACTCTGCGACAAATATGCCCGCCTGAAAGTCCGCACCAATGCCGACACACCGCGCAACGCACAGGATGCTCGTGGCTTCGGTGCCGTAGGTATCGGTCTGTGCCGTACGGAACACATGTTCTTCGACGACGAAAAGATTGTGGCCATGCGCGAAATGATTCTGGCCAAGGACGTAGAAGGCCGTAAGAAAGCCCTCGACAAACTGTTGCCTTACCAGAAAGCTGACTTCAAGGAAATCTTCAAGACCATGGACGGACTGCCTGTCAACGTACGTCTGCTCGACCCGCCGTTGCATGAATTCGTACCGCACGATTTGAAAGGTCAGGAAGAAATGGCACAGGCCATGGGTGTAACCGTAGATTATATCCGCCAGCGCGTGGAAAGTCTGTGCGAACACAACCCGATGCTGGGTCACCGTGGTTGCCGTCTGGGAAATACGTATCCGGAAATCACTGAAATGCAGACTCGTGCTATCCTGGGTGCTGCCTGCGAACTGAAGAAGGAAGGTTACGACCCGCATCCTGAAATCATGGTGCCGCTGATTGGTATCCTGTATGAATTCGAAGCACAGGAAAAGGTGATCCGTGAAACTGCTGCCAAACTGTTCAAGGAAGAAGGCGTGGAAATCCCGTTCAAGGTGGGAACCATGATTGAAGTGCCGCGTGCCGCCCTGACTGCCGACCGCATCGCTTCACATGCCGAATACTTCTCATTCGGTACAAACGACCTGACTCAGATGACCTTCGGTTACTCTCGCGATGATATCGCTTCCTTCTTGCCGGTTTACCTGGAAAAGAAGATCCTGAAGGTAGACCCGTTCCAGGTACTCGACCAGAATGGTGTGGGCCAGCTTATCAAGATGGCAGTAGCTAAAGGCCGTTCTGTACGTCCGGAACTGAAATGCGGTATCTGCGGTGAACACGGTGGTGAACCGATGTCCGTGAAGTTCTGCCACAAGGTAGGTCTGGATTACGTGAGCTGCTCACCGTTCCGCGTGCCTATCGCAAGACTGGCTGCGGCGCAGGCTGTGATTGAAGAAAGTTTGTAAGCCTTAACGGCTTGTTGATATAGTACTCAGGCTGTAGCTTTCCCGCGAGGAGCGGGGAGTTACAGCCTGAACTTGTACTTGAATTATAAAACGTATAAAAACGGAGGGAACGTTATACTTTTTTCATGTGTATTGAATAACAATAATGAAAGAAACTTCTATAAATAAAAACAGAATTCAGAGATAAGAAGAGACTTACAACTGAATCCTGTTTCCATTTACACAAAATTTTGGACAGTGTTAAGGACTGTATCATTCATGCTTTCATAGATTGAGTGTCTTATATAAATCAAATAGCTTTTTGCTAAGTCGTGTTGTGTATCTTATATTGATGGGTAATAAACTGCCTTCAAAAATTTTTGATTGATGTTTAGAGTCTTCACATTTTACCATTCCTATATATTTACATAATTTTTCACCAATAGGAGATACTGCATCTGCTATAACTTTGGAGAAATATATTTCTCTTTTAAACAGTTCTATAATGAGTAGTATTAATGCATCGTATAAGAGTTTAAAAGCACCAGAATTATGATATTTAGGATGCAGGGCTACAGAACTTATATATAGATTATATGTATCAGGTAAATCGTAAGTCTCTATATTTTCATCATTTATGGTTACATCTATGATTTCTCCCTTTTTAATAATTTCGTAAAGGGTATTGTTAATGGGCATAGCATTGATATACCCTATAATTTTCTTGGTTTTTATATCCTCTAACATTACATAAATGTACTTGTTTTTTTTCCACCATTTTACGCAATTATCATAATTCCCTATATAAGAATCATTGTATACCAATTTATCTATTTCTACTGCTTCAAATATCATTTGGGGGGTTATCTCTTTTCCGCAATGAACTTTATATGTCGATTCATCTAATATTAGTTTAGTCTCATCGTTCGGTTCAGCTTCTTTCCCAATATTGATTATAATACTTTTTAAAAGAATATCATATTGTTCTTTTTCTCCTTTGAAATCTATCCAGTTTATATTACTGAGGTAAAACTTTTTTATTCCAGTTAAAGGCTCTTCCGATAATTTCAATGGGATGACGGGTTTCTTTTCTAAATCGCAGCAGACGGTTATTTCTCTATCTACTTGGACTGATTTGTTATAATTCTCGGTAAAAAGTATTACCATTACTTTTATTTCTTCTAATGCATCTATTATATAGGGTGCCCATGTTGCGCCTAAAGGAATGTCTCTTGAGGATATAAAACAGCTAAATCCATGTCCTTCTAGAAAGTTTACTAAAGATTCTGCCAATGGTCTATCTTTAGTTGAATAGCTTATAAAAACATCTTTTTTCATAATTATAAAATCAAAATTAGTGTTTAATATTATAAGTCGTAATTTGTGAATTGCAATAACATATGAAGTGTAGTAGATAATTCATACGCAATGAATTTTTATTCTATTTCACTACTGTCCCGTAAAAGTGGATAAATAGTTCTTTGAAATTATTGAAATATAGTCAA
>OGEA01000059.1_pt1 | contig 86920 bp, 61 predicted proteins | sample 1570531 | NCBI WGS metagenome assembly OGEA01 (sample SAMEA2581973, study PRJEB24529) | metagenome | biome: Human gut stool | place: China | collected 2011 | reverse complement strand
CACGTAAGTATCCGGGCATCATCTTCACTCCCGAACGCGAGCCGGGCAACCAGATTCTGGAAGTTTCCGGATTGAGCAAGAAGACGGAAGAAGGCGTGGTGCTCTTCAACGACGTGAACTTCAACGTAGAGAAAGGTGACAAGGTGGTATTCCTGTCACGCAATCCGCGCGCGATGACTGCTTTCTTCGAAATTATCAACGGAAACATGAAACCCGATGCAGGTACTTTCAACTGGGGGGTAACCATCACCACTGCTTACCTGCCGCTGGATAACACTGATTTCTTCAATTCCGACCTGAACCTGGTAGACTGGTTGAGCCAGTTTGGAGAAGGCAACGAGGTATATATGAAAGGCTTCCTCGGCCGTATGCTTTTCTCCGGCGAAGAGGTATTGAAGAAAGTAAGCGTACTCTCCGGAGGTGAGAAGATGCGTTGTATGATTGCCCGTATGCAGCTGCGCAATGCCAACTGCCTCATTCTGGACACTCCGACCAACCATCTGGACTTGGAATCTATCCAGGCATTCAACAACAACCTGAAGACGTACAAAGGAAATATCCTCTTCTCGTCTCATGACCACGAATTTATTCAGACCGTTGCCAACCGCATCATCGAACTGACACCGAACGGTATCATCGACAAGATGATGGAATATGACGAATATATCACTTCCGACCATATTAAGGAATTGCGGGCGAAGATGTACGGAGACAAATAAGTGACCGGACGAATAAAAGCCCCTGACTCCCATACATGAAGTCTGATGAATAACCAATTTAACAGCAACCTATTCTCAACAATGGGTTGCTGTTCTTTTTAGCACTATGGAAATAAAATATTTTGAAAACAGAGAAGATTGGCGAAAATGGCTGGCAGACAACTTTGAAAACGCCAATGACGTTTGGTTTGTATTCCCCTCCAAATCTTCGGGCGAAAAAAGTGTTACATACAACGACGCTGTCGAAGAAGCCCTTTGCTTCGGATGGATCGACAGCACCATAAAGGCGCTCGACAAAGAACATAAAATCCAGCATTTCACACCCAGAAACCCTAAAAGTTCCTACTCGCAAGCCAACAAAGAGAGACTGAAATGGTTGCTGGAACATAATATGATTCACCCTGATAGGGAAGATAATATACGAAAAGTATTGTCAGCCCCTTTTGTCTTCCCGAATGATATTATCGGAAAACTGAAAGAGGATAAAACAGTATGGGAGAATTACCAACAATTTTCCGATGCGTATAGACGTATCCGAATTGCATACATTGAAGCTGCCAGAAAGCGGCCGGAAGAATTTGAAAAGCGATTGAACAACTTTATCAATAAAACGAAGGAAAATAAAATGATAAAAGGATTTGGGGGAATTGAAAAATACTACTAATCCCTATGTCTGTAATTGTAACTTTGATTGTAATAACAGGACAGAAGCATTATGCGCATAATTGATATTCAATTCTCTTTCTCGAACGTAGTTATTTTTCTGCCCTTCACCTTTCTTCCAGATTCCTGATAAATAGTGTGTTTACGGGTGAAGGGGCGCTCTTACACCGTCTTTTTACCGTAAGCGTCTCCGCGATTCTATATAGTGTATTAAAATAAAAAGGCTAATGATCCCTTTTTAGTCATTAGCCTTTTCCCATCTGTCAGGAAGCAGTTCCCTGTATTTTTCAATTGGTGTGTTCGGTTGCCATTCGGCTGTTCTGTTTATCACATCCGTGAGATACTCAAATAAATTCACTTTATGCATCCTACAAGTGAGTGCTATCGTATAGAGTATGGCGCCTCGTTCGGCCCCCTTATGGCTGCCGAAGAACAATGAGTTTTTTCTTGATAAGGATATGTACCGGTTCATCCGTTCAACCATATTGTTGTCCAGATAAGTGTCACCATAATTAAAGATGTCCACCACTGCATTCCACTCATTGCGAAGATAGGTAATGGCTTCCTGCAGTTCGCTCTTAGGTAATAAATCCCCCCGTTCTTCTATTTCATCAAGCACATCTTTTATTTCTCCGAGTATGTCCGGCGCATACTTTTTTCGATGCATAAGATTCTGTTCTACCGTCCATCCCTCAACCCCAACTTTATGCTTATGCTCGTTTTGATAAAGTGCGTTTATCAGCTCCACGATCCTTTTTGCATCCGGGTCCTTCTCACCGCAATCTATAAATTTCCGTTTTATATGTTGCAAGCACGGGATGCGTGTGATATTGGGATAAGCATCGCTTTCGAGCTTCCGGTAAGGTGAGTAACCATCGCTTTGTATGATACCTTTGCAACTGCCTAATTCGTTAAGAATAACTCTTTCAGACCGGGAGCCGTCATCATAGAGCAGGTATATCATCCTGGTGTTTATGCCGACAACCACCCAAAGGTATCCCTTCCTGACTCCTTTTCCCTTGCTGTTCTTTTCCGGGACGAGTATTTTGTAATAGGTTTCATCGGCTGCCTTATAAGGATCACTCAAAGCTGTCTGCCGGATGCACTTATAAAGATTTTCGAAGAGGTTTGAGGCTTTCTCTATCAACTTATGAGCCGTAGGTTTCTTCAGCGTAAAGCCATGACTCTCGAAGTAGTTGATGATTCTTTCAACAGGTAGCGATTGTATATAACGTAATTCCATCAATCCGGCAATAAATGAACCGTCATAGCTGGAATTCAAGAAGGCCGAAGCCGGTGTTTTTCCCTCAAACAGGCGACCTTCTTGCGTATAGGTGTGTATCTTGTAGACATGCTTGATGAAGCGCATGGGTACACATTCATAGCGGACGCATATTCTGGGAACAGTGGTAAACAACCGGGCCTTATTGATGTCAAAATCGGGATCATCGGGATAAACGACATGTTCTTCTTCCTCCATCTCATAATGCATGTCACGTTTGGCCCCATTGTTCTTTCTTGCTTTACGCTTATCTGCTTTTTCCGCTTCTATCTTCTGCCGCTCTTCTTCGGATATGGCAGATTGGGGAGCCTGTTGCTGTTCGGATGTGTTGGATACAAGTTTGGCGAGTCCCTTAGTAAGGCGCTGTTGCTTGCTAAGAGATTCGCCTTTTTGAAGGAGTGCCTCTTTAAGGGAAGAAACCTCCTTTATCAAAGCATCTATTTGGTCCAAGAGTCTGTTGTTGTCATCTCGTAATCCCTTGATTTGTTCCTTCAATAACTCTATGATCTCATCCTTTTTCATGGCATAAAGATATAAAAAATCAACGAATTGGCCAAATAAACCGGATGATATCCTTAGCGCAAATAACTAATAATCAAAATGTTGAATTAGATCCTAAAACGTTTTCTCAACCGTACAGACTTTAATGACACTCCATTTAAGATAAAAGACAAAACCTGATAAGAAATCTCGTAATTGCCTGTATTGGGGTTAAATGTCGGTAACTCAAAACTTCCACCTTCGAGGCGCTTGTAGTACAGAAGAAAGCCATCGCCATCCCAACGCAGTATTTTTACACTTTGTCGGTTTTTACCAAAGAATAAAAAGATATCTCCGGAAACGGGAGACAAGTCCTTCATTTCCGATCGTATAATTTTGAATAAACCGTCAATGCCAAGGTTCATACGAACAAAGCCCTGGTACAGATAGTAGCGATTGGCTGATGTTAGAGAATACATGGATCTCCCTCCTTTCTTTCGTAATCGCGCAACATTTTAATAACACCACCGGGTGTGGCCCGTTTGACCGAAATGGTGGTTCCACTGTTAAAGGTGATTGTGATCCCGGCAAGACTAAACTCTTCTTCCGACAACATGGCGGGTGCTATTTGAGTGAATGAAGGAGAGGAAGTTGTCGGTTGGGAGGGTTCAACGCCGCCATAATAATCACGGACCACATCTGCCTTGGCTTGTTTAACGCTATAGCCCCGTCTGGACATCCAGGAACTCATACCACCAAAAGTGGTATGCTGATCGCGGCAAACATCGGCTAAAGAACAATTGTAGTCTACTTTCAATACTTCAAGGAAATGTTTCCAAGTTTTTCCAAATCGATTTTCTGCTAAATCCATAATGATTCATTTTTATATATGGCAAAAATATAAGAATGAAAAATGGGCGGCAAGATAGAATCGCGGAAACGCTTACTCCAATTTCGTATTTTTTATATGTATGTATTTGTTTATCAGTGGTTATAGTATTTGATATTTTAGAAACTAAAAGATTGAGGGTATCTGTATAAAGCAATAATTATCTATGATTTAGATAGATTTTATAGTGAAAAGTTCCCCAATTACATAGAGGGGCGTAAATTTGTCCCCCGTATGTGGCTTGGGGGACAAAAATATTGAAAAAATAGGCATAACAAAAGAAAATATCTTTCCTAAAACTATTATTTTGCCATATTTAAGTCGTTTTTAGTCAGCATTTTAGATTTTTTATAATTGTAACTATATGATAACTATATAGTTAGGTTACTTCCCGATGCAGTATGTGTACATCTTTGATTATCAATAGTATAGCACTCTAAAAGGTACAACCAGCAGGTTGGTAAGTATCTGAGAATGTGTAAGTTAGTGATTTTTAGTACCATTCTCGGCTTGTACCTCCATTTTGGAAAGTAAAAGTAAGTGTAATTTCTTGAATATCAAAATGTGCGGTACAAAAACTTGTGAAAAATGGCGTTTTTTGATGAGAAAAGGTACAAAAATGGCTCTAAAACCAAAAGCCACATTATGATTATTTTGCGAAGTACTTAGTCTTCAACCAATAGGCATAAATCGGGGTCTGGAACAAGATTTCACAAGCCTTATTATCCAATATATCATTCTTGATAAGAGCAACCTTTGAACGGGAAATTGAGGTCGTTGAAGAAATTTGATAGCGATGTATCACTTGGTTAAACTGATGGCCTTTTCTCCGGCAGTAAGGGCCTTGAGATTGTTCAGTTGCTGTGTGCCAGTGTCTCGGTGATTATTATAAACAATAGACTTATGTGACAGCGGTCGCTATTTTTTTAAGATAGCCTTAACAGTAATATTCTGAACAGAAAAGGAAGTATTATTTCTTTTATTGTTCAAAATATTACTATATTTGCAGTATGGACAGGCAATTAAATGAAATAGGAACCATTCCAGTAACGACTTCAATCATTGAATCGTTATATCCGGAACTTAAGTCTGCTAATAAGAAAGTAACCTGGCTCGAAAAGCAAGAGGTTATCATCAGACTTAAGCGAGGACTTTATGTGATCAACCCCGAATATTCAGGAAAGACTCTATCGAGTGAGTTGATAGCCAATCATCTCTATACACCTTCGTATATCTCCATGTCTACTGCATTGCGATATTATGGACTTATCCCCGAGGCTGTATATGTTCATCAATCAATGACTGTAAAACATCCCCGAAGCTTTCAAACTCCAGTCGGCAATTATGACTACAAATATATTTCAAGAAAGGCATTTCCAATAGGAGTAAGGAGTATAAATAAAGGTGACTATGCATTTCTGATTGCATCACCGGAAAAGGCTTTGTGTGATTTGATTGCCAATTCCTCAAAAGTCATTTTTCGTTATATGAAGGATGTGGAGACATATCTTGAGCAGGATATTCGTATGGATATGGATGAGTTTTATAATATGGACGCAACCATATTTGAAGATTATATAAAAGTTGGCAAAAAGGCTGATTCAATTTCAACACTTCTAAAATTCTTAAGACGATGAAAAATGAAATATTCGACAATATGCTCTCCCGTTATGATTTAACAACAGAGCAACATAAGCGAAACGCCATATTTGAAGTTAACCAGCAGATGATACTTGCAGGTTTGTATGCCGGAGGCTTCTTTGAGTCGGCTGCGTTCTATGGCGGAACTTGTCTGAGAATCTTTCATGGCTTGCAACGTTTCAGTGAGGATATGGATTTTTCATTGCTTGCGCAAGATGATAAGTTTGATTTTACGAAATACTTTCCTGCTATCATTGATGCCTTTGCAATGGTTGGCCGTGAGGTTGAAATAAAGAAAAAAGACAAGAAGAATTTCGGAAAGGTCGAATCGGCATTTCTTAAAGATAATACCGATGTATATGATGTGACTTTCCAGACAGAGAAGTCAATAAAGATAAAGATTGAAGTAGATACTTGTCCACCGTTGAACTTCAAGACAGAACAGAAACTATTGCTTCAGCCACATTCATTTATGACCCGTTGTTTCACACTTCCGGACCTGTTTGCAGGCAAGATGCACGCACTGGTCTATCGTGCATGGAAGAATAGAGTCAAAGGTCGTGATTGGTATGACTTTGAATGGTATGTACGCCATAATATTCCGTTGGATTTTATTCATTTGGCAGAACGATGCAAGAAGTTTAACAATGAGGATATTACTCCAGAGTTATTCAAGGAGAAACTCATTGAGCGTCTCTCTACAGCTGATATAAAACAAGTGAAAGAAGATGTATTGCCTTTCCTTCGCAATCCAAAAGAACTTGATATTTGGTCAAATGATTATTTCATGCAGTTGGCAGGGATGATGAGAATGGGATAATCTTATATTTATGTAATGCATTTAGCGGTAAATAAAAAATGACAAATATAAGGAAACTATAAAATAATCATCGAAAATTTATCAAAGAATCTGCTTTTTATGCAAATTGATTTGGAGTTGTTCTCCTTAAAATAGATTACTTTTGCAGTATAATAATTAGTAAAGAATAACAAGTTGAAACAATAAATAGAAGTCATGACTGAAATTGAATTCAAATGGTTAACTGAACCTCTCGCTGTTTTACTAACAGGTAAAGGGGTGTTTATTGTGAGCATTGTAATAGCTGTAATTTTTGGATTTATATACTATAAGAATAGATCTAGACAATTGCTGAATAGCTTACCAGGACTGTTTACATCTTTAGGTCTTTTGGGAACATTCGTGGCTATCTGTAATTCATTAGGCGACATCAACCAAGATACACTTGAAATAGATACCATAATTCGAAATTTAGTACCTGCCTTTACATCTTCTATAGCAGGTCTTATTTCTGCGTTTATCGCAACAGCAGGATGTAAGATATGGTATTCATATGAAGACCGGAAATTGGAAAAGAAAATTAACCTACAAACACCTGAAGAGTGTTTGTATAACCTTACCCTGTTGTCAACTACAGCAAATGAATCTTTATCAAGGATTTCACAGCAACTTGTAGAACAAAGTGCCAAAAATGAAGTATATAATGAACGACTCAATACTACTATTAGCCAGCAAAGTAAGATTCTTGAGCAATTTATCAATGACTTTGTAAAGAGAATGGATGATATCTTTACTAAGATGCATGGTCAGATTGAACAGAATATTAAGGACTTTGGTGAAGAGCAGTTCAAAAAATGTGCAGATACTCTTGAGGCCTTGATAGATAAAATGTCTTCACTCTCTACAGGCCTGCTTGAAGAACAAAAGACTAATATCCAGCAAATGATTGCAGGGACCAATACAGAGTTACAGTTTGTATCTAACAATGTAACAGAACAAATCACATCACTCTGTACTCAAATGACTTCTGCATTGGCTAATTTACGTTCTAGCCAGGATGAAAGATTGACTTCTATCGTTGAAAACTATAATGCTTTGTCAGAGAAATTGGCTAGTCAGAACTCAGATTTCGCTGAAAAGATGAATGCACAATTTAATGCTGAATATAAAAAGATTCAGGAACAAAGTACAAACAGCTTGCAACAGATGGTTGATTTGAAGGACGCTTATGCTGAAGTAAATCAAAAAATGCTTCAAAGCAGTACATCTATGAATCGTGAAGTAAGTGCTGAATTACGCAATTCTCTTTCTACATTCGTAACGGACTTACAGAAGACTGTTACTGATGAAGTTAATGCCCTCAGTTCAGCAATTGTCATAAATGTAGAAGCATTAGAAAAGAGTTATGCATACATCAGTGATCATGTTCGAAATATTAAGGGCAACTATGAGAGTGCAGCTCAAGCATATATTGATGCCGTAAATAATGCTCATAGGATGAATGAGAGTCAAGAAAATATGCTTTCGACGATTAATGATAGCATGAAGCATATTGTCCACACAAATGAAAAGGTAGATGAAGTCATTGCTGTAATGGAAGAAAGACAAGAACGTATAGAGAACCTGATTTCTCACATCAATGAAATCAGCACAACAATTGAGACTCTTCAGAAACTTGAAAGTCAACTTAACAGAATTACCAACAAATGAGTAGGTTGAATTTAAAAAACGAAGGTGACGAGCATAATTTCTGGCAGAATTATACAGATTTAATGTCAGGTTTTCTGGTTGTATTTATCATAACCAGTCTTGTTGCATGGTATGGCTACATTAAGGTAACAGGAGCTATTGGTGGTGATGGTGGTAGTATAAAAGTCACCATTGAACAATCAAGAATGATTCGAGAGTTCAACGAAGCACAAAAGTCATTGGTAAGTGAGTATTTCCATTATAATGAGCAATATCAAAGATTTGAGTGTAAATCAGATATAATGTTTGAACCTAATTTGGCAAATATCCCGGCTGATAAAGAAGAAATTTTTATAGAAGCGGGAAAAGAGTTGGTTAACAAAATTTTGTCCAAATTTAAAGAGTCTGTAAACATCTCTTTCAAAATTATAATAGAAGGACGAGCAGCCAGACATTTGAACAAAGGTTCCAAGGAAGCAAATGAAGCAGCGGATAGAGCTGTATGGCACACAATGGAAATTCGTAGCTATGAACGTGCATTGAGCTTATATAATCTTTGGAATCAAAATGGGATAATTAAATCCATTCAAGAAATGAATGGAGAAGTGTTTATTTCTGGTTCGGGTTTTGGTGGTCAAGGTAGATATCCCAATACTCCAGGCCAAGAAGAACTCAACAAAACATTTATCATTCAAATCATCCCTTACATCAAATAAAGTAGAGGAATTATGAAAGTAAGAGACCTCAGACAATATATAAAAACAATTTCAAAAGGTAATGAAACCCTTGAACTAGTAGGTTCGAATAAAGAATACTTTTTGAATATGATGAGTGGGCAGGGACAAAAAGTCGATGCTCTCATAGCAGGTGCAGCCAGTTTTGCAAATAATGCAAAAGAACAGTTGTTCTATGAATTTGTGCAGAATGCTTATGATGCAAGTGCAGATTCTTTATTCTTCTATGCTAATGAAGAGTTCTTGATAGTACTAAATAACGGAGAACCGTTTTTTACAGATCTCAATATTTTTGATCTTCCTGAAGGCGAAGAGCCTAGAGATGGTCAGTTATATAATTTTTTGGCAAAAGGTAAATCCTTGAAGTTAAACGATGATGATAAACTAGGTAAATATGGTCAAGGTTCTAAGTTGCTTTATACACTTTTGGCAGATATAAATCATAACGTCAATACAGAAGAACTTCTTAAAGATGCCATCATTAATAACAAAAAAGGACCATACCTTGTTAGTTGGCACAATATGTCCCAGTTGGATGCTTGGCTTATTAACGATGATGAGTGGATTCCTGCTCAAGCAGACGACGTAGAGAACCATATACTGTTTGCGAAAATTCTTATGAGTTATTATCCAATAGCACCAGGTCAAGATTTAGAAAGATTTAGCAATGAAGAAGCGCAAAGAGCAATTAAGGCATTCAATGAATTAGTTGATCCACCAAGAAATAAATCGTTCTTGACTAGGGGAACGGCTTTAATTATACCTTTAGGAAAGGGTAAGTATGATGCGATCATTGAAGAAAACAACCTTGAGAATGTTCGTGCACGTTTAGGCGTTTTTGCTTCTATTACAGCTGATCAAGAGCGTAATGTAGGCAAATCACTTAAACATATATATGTGATGGGTAAGGAAGCAGAGCAGCATCCTGTTAGTTCGTTATTTGTTGATTTTGTAGAAGAAGGGAATAAATTCCATTATCACTTTGCTTTCAATCCAATATTCGCTGAAAAAAATGTGGTTAATTTCTTTAAGGGATTGCCTATTCTACAAACAAAATATCGATTTGGTTTTATTTTGGACAGCCAGATTTTAGAGGTAGATGATAGCCGTCAGCGTATAAGCGATACAGAAAAAACTTGTGATCAATTGCGTCTTGCCTATACACATTTGGTTGATGAATTGAAGTCACTTTTGGTTACAAATAGAGAAAAGTTTGATTATATCTATCAGTCCTTGATATCATCACGCCCAGAAGATAACTCTGAAGATGAACAGAAGATCCGTAAAGCATTCTATGATGTTATTCGTCCATTCTTGAAGGAATATGCTTATACATCTGAGGGTACTTACGTACCTTTTGAACAAGTATGTGAGGAAGAAAAGGAAACGAATGTTTTATTGAAAGATATTGGTATAACTGATTTACATTGGATTGACAATGAAAGCAGAAAAAAATATTCTTTCCACTTTGATAAAAAGGTTCGTGTTTTACGTTTTGCTGAGATGCTTCAAATGGCAGACATGGAAAAATTGTCCGCATGGATAAAGTGTATGTCTAAGGAGGATTATAGACTATTCCATACCAATTGTCTTGATTGTATCTCAGATATTGAAACAATACAATTATTCCGTTCAAATGAGAATAATTTATATTCATGGGGGGAATTGAAGTCTGATATTAACGTTTACTATATGGCTCAAACGACACAACCAATTTTTGTGGATCAAGAATATATAGTAGAACCTATGTGTGAGGAATATGATAAAGATGATTATTCAAATCTTTTCGGTAAGATAAAAGCAAATCTTGCAGAATTGAGAGAAACTTCTATGGGCAGAGATGCTGTATGTCAAACGCTCTGTATGATTGCCGAAAATGAATCTGATTACGAAGATGAAATTATAAATGGAATCACTGTTCTTCAGAACTGGCGTGGTGATTATTTGCCATTCTCTGAACTATTTGAAGAGCGTTTGGACGGGACTATTTTGTTTGACAATTTCCGCATCAAAGGTAGCATACCTGAATGTATTAAACAGCGAGATTGGCTTATTGACAAACAAGGCGACAATACTGCACTATGGAATTGGATCGTAAATCATTTCGATGATATAAAGCAAGAAGATGGCTGGGGCGACAACACAGATGCATATCTAAGAGATATACAGAATGCTTACAAGGCAGGTGGAACATCTGTTGCAGGTTCATTACTTAGATTATATCTTGACAAGGATGGTAAACCTACAGATGAACCATGTCAGAATGTAGAAAACTTCGATAAGTTATCTGAAGCAGAATATGAAAAACTTCAAGCTTCATATTCTGATTATAATTTTGTGCCATATAAGTACGAAAAGGTGTTAAGTTCTGCACCATTCATGATGAATACCTTATATGTCTACGACTTGATTGACCCTAATCAGTTTATAGACTTTGATACATTGGCTATTTTGTCGAAGATATCATCTGATGGATTCTTGCTTAAATACAGGGTTATAGGTAATGATAATAGCTTTATAGTTCAGGCCCTTAATGGTGGGAAAAACTATACTAATGACCTTGACACGGATTTGAGAAGTGCTTTGTTAGAGATTGGATTTTACTATATACCTCAAAAGGTACAAACTCTTATTCCATCAGATACAAATGCTTTCAATATAACTCGGGACGACTTTGCAAATTCTGTTGTAGATAAGATTTCAGATAAGAATCTAATATTCCCCCTTATCAGAGATTGTAGCTCTGCTGTTGTGGAACATTATATCAATTCGTTGTCTATAATATCTATCAACCATAAGATTACAGATTCTGATATTCGTTGGCAGATTATTAAATTTGCCGTGTCACGTGATACTAAAGAGAATGAATTTAGAAAAACCATATTTAATTGTATCAGACATAATAATGAAGGACTTCCTGAGACAATAAAGGATAGTGTTTTCATTGCTTATGATCATGAGTATAGTCTGTATGCCTTAAATGGTGATTATCAAGAAGAGAATGAACATATCGATTCATTCCTGGATTGTCTTCCTTCAGATAATGATGCAGAGTGGTTTAAGGAACAATTTTATGGAGACAAGAAGGAGAACGTTTCTTGCAAAGAAATCTATGACGAGATAAAAAATAAACATCTCACAATAGAACAACTCCGCTTCTGTCTTGACTATTCACTTAATGATGAGCCTGATTATTACAATCTTGAAATAGGTAAAGAAGAGAGTCTTAGCGAGGCTTTGACAATGATTAAGACTAACCAGTATAGAGGGTTTGATGAGTATTTCAAGATTTCTGATTTTGATTCAGAGACCCAAGTATTTGCAGAGCAATCTTTACTTAATGACGAAGAAAAGCTTCCCAACGAAATGCAGAAATGGTTGGAACAGAATGTTGATGCTATCAATTTGTTTGAGAATATCAGAACCGACAGTGAATCATACATTTCTGTAAGAAGACTCATTCGTGATAACGAAGAAGCTATAGCTATTCCTGATTTTGAAGACCCAGATAAAACTGAATCAATAATAAACTGGTTATTGAATGCTGAACTTATATACGTTTATGGTGATAATGCCTATAAGAATATAAAACGTATAATCGATAGACTACCAGAAGGCATTGTTAACATGGTATTCTTAAGGTATACTGGTAATGTCGAATGTCGTAATAAGTCACTTGACTCTATTTGCCCTACATTTACTCTTGAAGAATATGATAAAGAATCATGTTTCTTATCTATTTATTCTTGGACACCAATATTCTTGGATATGTTGATGAATGACAAGAAGGTGCAGAATTTCTTTGTAAATGAAGTTGTGTTTGCTTATGAAGGATTAGAATTACTTTCTAAACATAAACTACATAAATCTCCTAAACTAGAGGTTTCTGTTAAGGCTCATGAAGGAGATTATAATGAAATTGCAACAGAACCATATCAGATTTGGAAGAATATGCCCGAATCTAGAGGTATCTTGATTAAAACATCAAAGAAACCTATTGGTATAAACTTTACAATGCTCAAAAATAGGGAACAGGTTTTCTCAAAAGCAATAGATAACAAGGAATTTGGTTATGACACTAATGGTTTGGTAGTTGTTCAATATCCCAATACAGAAAAAATCTCTGCAATAAAGATGATAGAGAAACATATTGCCGATATGGAGTTCTTCCAGCAACCTTTTATTGTATTGCAAGGACTATATGTAGACCAATTGGAAAAACTTGAGCAAATTGCAGAAGAAAAAGGAACAGATATCGCTACGATAGTTCAAACTTCAGAAAAATCAATTAGTAATACAGGTGATAATGATGCGAACTTAAAGGTCGATGAAGATAAACTTGACAATATTAAAGAGTTGGCTGAATCATTTGATGCAGATGAATTGATGGAACTTGCTGATAAGAAAGACATGATATTAGAGATTCTTCATGAAATGCAAGAGGTTGATGATGAAACTCAAGAGTCGCAAGTTCGTCAAACAATTGGATATATTGGTGAACTTATTTATGAGCAATATCTATTGGCCCAAGGTAAGGATTATAAGTATGCTGCAATAGAAGGTATTGGAGATTATGACTTCCATAATATTACAGACAGGATTTATGTCGATGTTAAAACGACATTGTATAGTCTTAAAGATGGTACTGCTCCATTCTATTTACATAAATCTCAAAATACTTTTATGCAAAAGCATCCCAATGAGAAATACCATATAGTTCGAATATCATTAAACGACTTGGATTTGCAGAAATCGTATGAAAGAATAAGAGATATTTATGGTAAAGAAGCAAATCCTATGATTGACGAAAGACTCAAAGAGGATTGTTTGAAAATTGCCAAGAAGTATTGGAGAGGTGCAAAGATTGAACAATTCGATGCATTGTCACCAGAATATTCTATTAAGATAGAAAAGAAGTAAGATGAAAAATAGTATAACTCCTGCTCAACAACTTTATTATGCATGGGATTTATCGCATAAGAAATCGATCAGTGACGATAGTCGATTTACTGGCGTATTGTCTGAAGCTAAAGTTGATATGAATCCTCACCAAGTTGAAGCAGCTTTGTTTGCATTCAAATCTCCACTAAGTAAAGGTGCTATTTTAGCGGACGAGGTTGGTTTGGGTAAAACTATTGAAGCTGGCATTATTCTTTCAGAACTATGGGCAGAACATAAGAGGCGAATTATTATTGTTGTTCCTGCATCTCTGAGAAACCAGTGGAATTTGGAATTGATGGAGAAATTTTACTTACCATCAGTGATTCTCGAAAATGAAAGCTATAAGGAAATTAAGGAGTTGGACACTAATCTCTTTGAAGATGGTAGACATATCATAATCTGCTCATATAATTTCGCAATAAAGCATTCAGAAGAACTTCAGTTGGTTGATTGGGATTTGGTCGTATTTGACGAAGCTCACAAAATGCGTAATGTCTACAAAAAAGGTAATATCATTGGTAACACAATGATGAATACTTTTAAGCATTATAAAAAGATTTTGTTAACTGCAACGCCATTACAGAACAACCTAAAGGAACTATATGGCTTAATAAGCATTATAGATCCACATTTCTTTTCTACCGTTGATTCGTTTAATGAGCAATACAATACGATTACTACCAGAGACTCTGCAAAATTTGGAGAACTCAAAGGTAGACTGTCTCATATTGTACATAGAACACTGCGTCAACAGGTCAAAGAATATGTCAACTATACTAAGAGAACTGCATTTGTACAAGAATATGAAGCTTCTCCTGAAGAAGTACAATTGTATGAAAATATAAGTGAATACCTTCAAAGGCCAGGAACATATGGCATTCCTGAGAAGGTAAGGCCTATGTTGTCATTAATTGTCAGAAAGATAATGTCTTCTTCTGCATATGCGTTAAGTTTTACTTTACAGCGTTTTGTTGAAAGACTAGAACATTACAAAGTTACTGGTGAATTGTTATCGGCCATGTCAACGGTAGAAAACGACTATGAAGTAACACTCGATGAAGAGAAAGACGAAATCAACGAAGGACTGAATCCTGCAATTTCTGATGCGATTGATTTGGAGATAGCTGAATTACGTATGTATCAGGAACAGGCAAAGTCTATTGTAAATGAGACTAAGGCAAAGCAATTACTCGTTGCTCTAGAAAAGACATTCCATAAAAATGAGATACTTGGAGCACCCAAAAAGGCTTTAATTTTTACTGAAAGTCGTAAAACTCAAGAGTATTTAAAATCTTTCCTTCAGAATAACGGATACCAAGGAAAAGTCGTTTGCTTTAATGGCTCAAACAATGATGATGATTCTAAATCCATCTATCGAAAATGGCTATCTCTATATGCAGGTTCTAAACGTATATCAGGAAGAACAATTATAGATAGAAAACAAGCATTGGTTGACCATTTTAGGACAGATGCCGAAATCATGATTGCAACAGAATCAGGTGCTGAAGGTATCAACCTGCAATTCTGCTCACTTCTTGTCAACTACGACATGCCGTGGAATCCTCAAAGAATAGAACAGCGAATAGGACGTTGCCACAGATATGGACAAAAATTCGATGTGGTTGTAGTGAATTTTGTAAATCAGTTGAATTACGCAGACTGTAGAGTCTATGAATTGCTAAATGAGAAGTTTAATCTTTTTGAAGGCGTATTTGGTAGTAGTGACGAAGTCTTAGGCTCATTGGAGTCTGGAGTTGATTTTGAGAAGAAGCTTAATCATATTTACCAAACTTGTCGTACAGAAAGAGAAATTGAGGCTGCATTTAATCAACTTCAGTCTGAATTGGAAGAGATTATACAACAACGAATTAAAGACACCAAAAAGTCTTTACTTGAAAATTTTGATGAAGAGGTTGTTGATAAGCTGAAGATTCGACAAAGCGAAGATCGTGATAGAATAAATTCTTATAATCGTCATTTCTGGCGACTAGCCAAGAGTGTTTTGAAAGATTCAATTACTGACATTGATAATGAAAATCTTACTTTTGTTTTACCTGTATCACTAAAAAGCAATATACCTTTCGGTACTTACATATTAAACAAAGATCATGGAGATTTTCATCAGTTAAGAGTAACGCATCCTCTTGGCGAATATATTATAAGCAGAGCTTTAGAGACCCCTGTTTCTGATGCTAGTATTGAATTTGAAGTAGACAATTTATCCTCTAGACAAGTTTTGCTGGAAAAGTATAAGGGAAAATCCGGCGTAGCTGTCGTATATAAAGTAAAGGTTTACAATGAATTAGATTCACATGAACATCTTCTTTTCTGTAGCAAAACTGATGATGGAGAGAATCTTTCACCAGATTTTCTTAAAAAATTGTTTGAAGCAAACGCTATTAACGAATCGAAATGGTCTGGAGAAAATATTGAAGAGCAGCTGACCGAATCATATGAGCAACAATTGTATGACTTGAAACATGATGTTTATAGCAGATCTGAAGAATACGTTAGTTTTGAGATTGATAAGTACCAAGCTTGGGCAGAAGATCAAGTTTACTCACTAGAGAATGAAGTTATTGTTCTTCGCAAGGAAGATGAAGCCTTGAAAAGACAAATTCGTAAAGAAAGAAATGCAAAATTGAAACTTGAGCTTCAGGAGAACGAAGCTAAAATAGCAAAGCAATTACGTCAGAAACAACGCCAACTGTTCGATATGGAAGATGAATGTGCGGATAAAGTTGATGCTATGACTGTAAAACTTCGAGTTGCCATGACAAACCATTATGACACATCCACTTTTATGCGTTTTAGATGGCATATTAAATAACTAAAGGCTTCCCAAACAGAGAAGTCAATAAAGATAAAGATTGAAGTAGATACTTGTCCGCCGTTGAACTTCAAGACGGAACAAAAGCTATTGCTTCAGCCACATTCATTTATGACCTGTTGTTTCACACTTCCGGACCTGTTTGCAGGCAAGATGCAATTATCATCCGGTAAATAATCCTGAAAAATTTGAACTTGTGAAATCTGTGGTTGATAGACCTTTGTGTGATACGTAGTGTAAACTGTATAGAATCTTTTCGATACAACAGAATTTATAATCAAGTAGCCCGCCATAAATGAAGACTGTTTATGGCGGGCTACTTTTTAGATAAAGAAACGGTAATCGTATGTTACACCATTATATTGTCTTAACAAGTTTCCCACCTGTGCCAATGTATTAGAAGTGTCAATTGTGGCAGGTAACTTTGTATATAGATTAAACGAGTTCCAATTCATCTTTGTAAATCCTAGAATTTCTTTAGCAATAGTTTCCAAATCTCCAGGTCCATAGTATTTGGTAATTTTTAAAGGAGCAGGAATACAACGTCCTCCTTGGTAGTATCTACGATTTGACTGTATTGAGGGAACTACTCCATGTGTCCATAACAAAGCATTTCTCGATGATAGTTTAATGCAAGTTCCTCTATCAACAGGATATCCATCTTCAAGAAATTGACCATACATAATCTTCTCTGCAATAAACTTTAAATCATATTCTTGAGTGATTGTGATCAAATCAATTTCTGATATTCCTGCTTGCTTTAATGCGTTTGTTATACCTTCAATCTCATCATTCTTAAAAGGGGTTCGTTTATGAATTACAACTCTTTGAGGTAACTTTTCCATAGCGTCTTGAAAAAGAGCCAGTATATCCATTCCAAATTTATAAGCTTCTTCAAAATTTAAATAAGGATTTTTCTTTTTGTCAAATTGAGGATGTTCAACTTTTGACAGTTTATATCTTAATCCCTGTCCTTGTGCATTGTATATATGGCTACAACCTAAAACAACTTCAGCTTTACCGGAATATTGCTTTTTTATGCTATATCCGATTCCTGCATATGCTGTATTTTGATCTAAGTCTGCAAGAGTCCAGGGAGTTCTTAAAGCTTTTACAAATAAAGCTAAAGAGAGCCACCATGAAATTTCACATACCATCTTGTCATATAAAGTCTTTTCTTCTATAAATTGGGTTGTGAATCTATGTTGGGCAGCAAAAGCTTTAATGTAATTATGTAGATCAAATATTTCTCCGTGATAATTGAATTGCCTATAGTTACTCCATGAATTAGGTATAAATATTAATAGCACAATTCCTGGGAACTGTTCTGAGAGTTTTTGCCCTTCTGCACAAATCGTTTTTGCTAAATCAATGGCACTTTTAGGATTGTCATTTATTGATACCCATTTTTCAGAATGTATTTCAGGTATATCAAGTCTACAGTTATAAATATTACTAAAACCTGTATAATGATGTACATAGTCGGATAAATTATCTGCAGATACTGTAGAATTTAGCCTTTTTAGAAATTCACTAAATTTTGAAGAATAAGAAGCAGGACAGATAATGCCAATGCATACGTCTTTGGGGAATACATCAAAATAATTCGCATCGAAAGGTCTGTATTTTGATAATCCTCTCATCGGATTGTCATCATATGCTGGTTTATTAACGTATGGATTTATAAATTCAAGCTTGGGTTCGTTAATGTGTATGCCATGATATAATGTTTGATTTATATTATATCCCTTCGGAGAATATATCGTTATGTTACCTTGTCCGCAATGGTGTATTTCAGCGTAACCACGATTATTGGATATTTTAAAGATAAAACCACTTCTTGAATTAACAGGAATCTCAAAACTTAATCTTTTACCATTAAACATTATATTACACCATTCTTGTAATTTCTTCTCATATTGCTGATTTCTCATTTTATCCAAATATTCATGAGAGTATTGTTGTTTGAGCTCCTTTTTAATTTGGTCATTAGAAATAAAATAGACTGTTGGAGTGATTGAAAACAAGACATATTTCTTTTGTGGGACAAATGATAATCCACATTCAATAGCTTCATGTATTGTTACATTATCTTTATTTGCATAAATATCTTTTTTATATAGCATAGAACGCTTATAATCAACACCTAATCCTATAATTTGAGAGATTCCATAAAGTACAGCTTTGAGGAATAATTCTTTAAAATAGCTGTTTTTTTCTATTTCATCAATAGAAACATGAACACGTTCAATTTCACTAATTAAATTTTTCCCAAAAACTTCATTGATAGTAGATACAGTTGAGATGGCATATACTTTGTCTTTATATGGTACAGCAATAAGGGGTTTTTCTTTAATCTTTTCTCTAAGATATTTCCATCTGTTTTCATTCTTATCGTATGAAATTTGAAACTGAAATATTTCATCGGGAAAAGTAGCCGGAATTAGATTACTTTTCAGATATTTTTTTGTACTACTTCCATCATGTATGGAAAATGGAGTTGTTGTATTGTCTATACTTATTACTTTAAGTATTTCATTGATTTCCTCTTGTTTATTAGAATCTTCGTTAAAACAGAATTTTACAAGAGATAACATGACGTTATCAAATCCGTTTGTGTCAATATAAAACGCTTGTCTACCAGCAGATCGAATAGTTTGAATCAAATCTGCTATTTCTGGTGTAATATCCTTGCCGTAGCCACACCAATACAATCTTCCTGCTCCCTTATCCGTAAAAGCTTCTTTCAAAGCAGACATAAGGGATTTATCTCTTCCACTATATCCTATGATAATTAAATTTTTGTCAACAAAATAACGTCGCAAAGCTGAAACAAATTCACTATTCTGTGAATCTAGTTCTTTCTCTGTATTTTTGAGTGTTCTAAATTTACAATCTCCATGTAATGCTATATAAAGTAATTCACTTGAACTTTCTGTCCTATATATACGATCAACGCAATCAAGATTTATAGCTATAGGTGTTATATTAGCTTGTTGTGCAGCTCTTTCCACGAGTCCATCGAAATTTGTACTCCAAACAGATTTTACAATTCCATATTTATTCAACAGACATAGCAATTTATATCCTACATATGGACTTTTTCCATTGCAAAGGCTTTCAAAATATTTAGTTCTGTCCGCATCTATTGGATATGAAGCTTCGGCATAAAAAGAATATTCTTCTGGACTCCCCAATTGTGGATATTTCCCTTGCACATCTAACCATTTCTGAATGATGTCTTTACTTAAATCAGATTTTTTGGGATCTACTAATTTTTTTTGATTACCTGATAATGATTGATATATTAAAAATTTCCAATCCCATATACAATCATTTGCCGATTGAATACCAGATGATATGGATGCACCGGCACCTAATAGGACACCAAATGACCCATCTAAATTTTGTTTGATTGATCGTAAAAAAGCATCAAATTCTAAATATAAATTTTCGGGCATATTCATATTTATATTATAAGTCGTTGGTTATCGTGATTTTATTATTTCTCGTATATCTGACTCACAGTCTCGGCTGTTTCTTTCATCATTTGTCGTAATGACTCAGGGGCAATAACCTCTATTTGTGCACCAAACGAACGGAGCAAAGAACGTAACTCATAATTATTTTGGACTTTTAAGGTTATTTTCCAATATCCATCTTCAAGAGGTGTTGTCACAGCTGATTGAGATTCATGAAGTGGCTTAGTCACAATATATCCAATGGCTTTATCACTAACCTTTAAAATGACTTCTTCTACAGGAGCATTTGAACGCGAAACGCCGACGATATCGCTAAAGTATTCTTTAAAATCTATTCCTTCAGGTTGTATTATGTATTGTTTAGATGTTTCCTTTACTCCTTCGATTCTATCAATTGCAAAGTTTGATAGATAATCCGAGTCTTTATGTTTGCCGATCAGAAACCAGCGATTATTATATTGTTTAAGATGATAAGGAGTAACAATTACAGTTCTAGCGTCCTTCCCAAATGGATGATATATAATTTCAATTACCCTTTTGTTAACAATTGCATTAAAAATGGGTTTATAGTATAAATCCATTCCTTTGAGATAGGGATTATGCTGAAAACTTACAACTGAATCCAGACTATCTCCTAATTTACTGGTCGTATATAGCCTTTTTTCAAGGTCGTTTAACCACTCAAATTGTGGTACTCCATCGAAACGTTTAAGAAGTATCAATGCATCATAAATCAAATTGAGCTCTTCTTGATTGATAGGTTGATTTTTAATGGAAGCCCCTTTGGTATGGTATCGGTAATATTTTCTATGCCCATCTCGAATGGCATCTATCTCCATACTATATCCTTCTTCACTTTCAATGAATTTTAGATCTTCTTGCACTTGACGTTTTTTTACTCCGCAACCATCTTTCGTTTCTCCATTGTACAGATAGAGCGCTTCATTGCAGGCATCTACTAAATCCTCAATATAGTAACGCCTAGACCAATTGCTCAGGCATTTATCTATAATCTGGTATCTTAACTGCGCATTCTTATTCGTTGGCATAGGCAATACTATTTATCAAATAATACAAAGCTAGTTATGAACAATGCAGTCTTTCTGCATTGTTCATAATCTTTTATATTAAATCTTCTAATTTATCTACTATTGCAGCAATTTCTGTAGAATCAATACTTCCGTTCTCATGGTCAACTGTAGTAAATAAATTTACTCCTTCGATGTAACCGATTGATTTATAAAAATCTCGTTTCTTTTCCCATGATTCCCTATAGGCAGGATTATCTAACATTCCTAAATGTTCCCAAAGGATGGTATCTCCAGATGCATCTTCAAAAGTAAAATCAGGAATACATCTGCGGCCGTTATCTTCTATCATTCTTTCATATTCAAAGTCAATACCTCGTTCATATAGCATATTAGCAATAATTACTTCAGACTTGCTACGTACGATTAAACCTGGCTTTAAGGTTGTGTGAATCAATCCTTCCACATATGGAATGTTTGAAATATCTTCACGAACAGATGTAGAGAAAAGATTTGTATTTCGCTTAGCTAAAACTGACATCTGAGGTTTAGTATACTCGATTAACCACGATATATTATCTTGTATCAACAGAATTAATTTCTTTCTTGCTCGTGTTAAAGCTGTATAGATTAGTTCACGTGAAAGTATACGTCCGCTTTTAGGAAGAACAACCAACACAGTATCAAAATCGCTCCCTTGACTCTTATGGATAGTTATAGCATAAGCCAAGTCTATTGTATTATCAGCCTCATCCGACTTAGAAGAATAATATGAAAATCTCTTGTTGGGTAACCCGGTAAAAACAACTGTCGATTTCTTTTCCCACTTATTTGCATAATTAACAAAACCTATTTGACCATTTGAAAGTTGACATTCTTCTTTACTCGTAGATTTCTTGCGTTCATTCTTTAATTGAATGACCTTATCTAGAGCAGATATGGTAATAGGAGCTATTTCTATTGAAAATTTTTTATTTATACCAACCCACTCTTGGAAATACGAATTAATCTGGAATGTTCCCCATACCGGATTTTTTACCGGGGACAAAACCTGAAATCTTTCAACCTTTGACGGATCATTTAAGGCTTTATTTACATCGTCAAGTCCTATAGATTTACGAATCTTATCGGATAAAGATTTACCTTCCTCTTCTGGCAACTCTTTTTCAATGGCCTCTTTCAAGCAGTCTTTAAGGTCGTTTTCATCATTCCAAGTATAAACAACCAAGTCATTATTAAGGTTTCCTTTGGCAACTTGCTCAAAAATGAGATCGGAATTCTTTGCAGGTTTTTCTCCAGAGAACCATGATGCTAAAGTCAATATGTCAGAGTCTCCTGTATTAATAGTTCTTACAACATATCGCAATTTTGTTATTGCCGATCTTAAATATTCGTCTTTATTATCCTTTAGGTAGTTAAATAAGTCTGCAAATGGTCTGCCAGGGCCAATAGGAGGTAATTGAAATGGATCTCCAATTAAAATTATTCGATTAATGTTCTTTAAATCCAATGCTTTCATTAAGACATAAAAGTCCTTACATGTAAGCATGGAACACTCGTCAATAATGACATTTTTTGCTCCACAATATTTACGTTTTTCTGCATCTTCAGGAACATAAGGTGTCATTGCAGCCCAGTCAAAGAAACCCTGACGCGTCAGAAATTGCGCAATAGTTAGGGCTTGAATACCTGCTGACATGTTGCCTAAGCGAACTCGTGCTTTCCCTGTAGGAGCCAAAAGGAGCGTACCTTCTGCTTTTATTTGTGGCGATTTTAAGAAAGCTTTGACAACTGTAGTTTTGCCTGTTCCAGCTGGACCTGCCAGCACAGAAAGGCGCTTACTGCAGAACATTTCCAATGCCTTTACCTGGTCGGCCACAGCATTACGGCATCGCTCATTTGCTTCATTGTAATCATCAATAGATGCTTTAACGATCGTATTCCAGTCTTCTTTTACTGGTGATTTGACGTCCTTTGAAGCACGACCTTTGAATATCTTACGCAAATAATCATCAATTTCTTTATATTCCTTCAACTGCAATGCACACCTGTCATCAGTATTAAGGTATACAGTTTTTTCTTCAATGAACTCTTTGTTTGACATTAAATAATTATATGGCAGTTGATGATTGTCCGCAGCCAAACAATCTTTTATATATAACTCAATCTCGTTTGCAGAAATTAATGTATCACCATCACAGAGACTTGCCACAAGTTTTGAAATGATAAATGAGCGGATCCTTCTATTATCAATTACGGATTCCACTAGTGAAGGAGCTTTTGGAGTCCATTTCCCTTGAATCTTAGGGTCAGCCATTACGCCAAGATCAATCATTTCGGTTGTAACCGGAAGATAATTTTCAATAAGACTCTCCTCGCTGATAATATATGGATTATTTAATAATTCATCGTAGCAGTCAGGACAATCAAACCACCATTTTATTACTTCCGAATTTATTTCAAAACGTGATAGCAATTCCAACACTTGTCTTTGGTTACTTAGAGTATTTTTCCAAAGAATACGATAATGAGTAAGTTCACTTTTATATACGGAATCAGGAAGAGACAATTCACCTTTCATCAATTTATCAAAGGCTTCCCATGGATTATCTTTAACCCCACAATATCCATTATTTCGTAAATCCTGTTCAATTATAAATGCATAATTTACTCCTATTACTGATAGAGCCTCGGCGAAAGCAGGGAACGGACCTATCATATCCTTCACCTTTGCAATTTGGGAATCTATCCACAAAATTTGTTGTTTCCAGTTTCCTCCAACCAGCCCATGTTTAATAACCGATTCCAAGCACTTTCTGGCAACATTAAGAATAATCAGCATACTGTGATTGCTAACATAATCACAACCGTAGGATAATTCATTAAAGATAATCTGGCTATTACCTAACTTCGGGATAGTAATTTTTATTTCATCAATTACTTCTTGTTTCGATTTACCTGTTTGGGCTTTTACATAGTCTTCATCAAGTGACATATATTCATGGTATGGCAAAAGAAATCCTTTTGACTTCTTCAAATCAGTTCTTATGCCATGCTCAAAGATCAAATCCCAAAAAGGATATGTATAATCGGCTGTTGTCTCATATTTTTGTACATCCAGAACTTTAGTGATCTCACCTATACCAACAATTAATTTTGCATCTTCATCAACAGGATTGCCTTTTGTACAATAAAAAACTCCAAGAGAATTACCTGCCTCAATATTTGATTTGAAATAATTCAAGATTTCAAACTGTCGTTCTCTTCCATATACCCAAGGTGTAGTAAACGGTGCTGTTTCGTCATTGGACATATTAGGATATTTATGATTCAGTTTTTCCTGAAAATCCTTAGATAGATATCTAAAAGGTATTCCATAACAGCTATATGGCTGAAGTTCAACTGTTGTAGGTAATAGTTTTGTATGTGGTGTTTCTCCAAAAGCATAAACATGTTTGAAGATTCTTTTATATGGCTTCTCATTCATAAAGCCACCATTCTCGCCAACACAAGCAGGTAATTGATCTTGCTTTAGAGAATTCCAATCCTTTCCTGCATACGTTTCTTCTTTGTTCTCATCTTTTCTTTCAGATATATTGTGAAGCATCATGCAGAATGGATTATTTTTCGGACATTGACAAATTGTTCCATTCCATTTATTATCGTGCCAAGGCACACGGATTGATATATGTTTCATGATAATCGTCTTATTTCGTATTAATATTATTTTCTACAATCTTGACAAACGCATCAGCACATTTCTTAATATCTTCATACTCTGCCAATCTTTTTCCACTAAGGTTATTGTCTGTCCAATCCTCAATATCTTTTGCATACACATCTTTGATGGAGCTTTGTAGCGATTCGATTTTAAGAGGAACAGGAAGATTACTTATTTGCATATCATCAATGATTCTTTTGAAATAAGCAAAATCACCTTCTATGATAAATCCCTTATCTGCTGCTATACGATAAATCGCAATCCAATGTCTTTGCTTGCTCAAAGGTGACTTTTTAGGCTCATATCCAATAAGCTGGCAAATGCTCTTTTTCAGAGTTGCGGTTCGTTTTTCTTCTGGCCAATCCTTTACGTCCGCTTCAGCGACTAATTGCTGATCATCATTTTCTTCATTATAATATGGATGCAACTGAATTACTTTATGGGCATAAGAATTTTCTTTGTGCACACTTTCTGATTTTTGTATTTCATGTCCATTCATTTCCAAATCTGTAATAGAAGAACCCGTGGAATAGAAATACATGGTCAAGATGATGCTGATTGCGGTATCAACTTCCTGTTCTGAAGCAGTAGGAGAAATATGTGATTCACTGTTTCTCCAGCCTTTAATGAGCATAAGGTATTGATATAGCTGCTGCTTTCCTTCATCCGTGCTGTATTTCAGATTCCATAGACATTTATGGGCATAAATCACGTTTTTCCAAGTTACATCCTCACCGGGATTTTGGGCAGGAACTTCATGGCCTTTCATCAGATAATACAATTTCTTCAGATATGCTTCAAACTTGGTGACTAATAAATTAAATGCCACAAACTTATCTACTATAGTTGCTTTCTTGCCGTACAGATTTGTAAATGCCCGCTGGATAAACATGCCTACATTATCCAAAGAGTCAATTGACGGTGTGTCTATTACATAGAATACGCTGTCTATAATCTCATCGACAGGACGCATTTGTGGAAGCACAGCGGTCAAAGTTGTTTTCAGAATGCTCCGAATATTATCTTTTATGACGGCTATGTCTACATGCTGTACTTCGCCAGTAATAACGTCTTCCTCTTGCGGCACCTGTTCTTCTTCGGATTGATAATTCTCCTCCATATTCAAGTACGCTTTCAGAATACGTTCTCTACAACTGCTGTCTAAAATAAACTCTCGAAGTAATTTGTCTGCTTTGGGAATAACCAGACGAGCCGGAACTTCTGTACCTTCTACTTTGGCAATGAACTCACGAGTTTTGGCCATGTTCAATGTCAGTTTCAAATTGTCAAACTGACTGAACTCATTCAGATTCTGTTCCGTTACATTACGACTCATGATGTGCTCCAGTTGACTGGCGTTTATACCAGTCGCTTCGGCCAGAATCATAACTTGTTTGTGCAATTCGCGGAATTGGTATTCTGCGATATAATCATAGATCGTCTTACCCGGCGACAGATGCAAATCTCCACTTTGCAGGTCATGCAGGATAATCATTGCCGTACGCTGATCCTTTTGTGAAAGAGAAGCAAAGGTTTTGTGTAACTCTTTAAAGGCTTCTTTGGTTAGTTCGCTTCCCGGACCGGACATGTAGAGGTTCTTGATGAACTTCACAAACTTGGAGTTGATATATTCGGCATCGATCGTACCCGTACCTGTTTCTGTGATATAGGTGTCAATAGGATAGTCAAAATCATTTCCTTCCGTACTGCCACCTCCATTACCTTCAAACAGTTCCCTGTATCGTTGCAGCAGAATAAGGTAAGTCTGTTCGTCCAGTTCCATTTTGACGTAGGTATAGGTATCGCCATGCTGGAACTCATATTCATCCTTATCCCATGTGAATCCTTGCAGCTTGGCTGCTTCCAGCAGATGAGTCATCTGGCTGAAATCTTTGGCAAACATATTCCTGTCTTCTCTTGATTCTGGCAATTTGGTAAAGTTTTCGATTTTCTGTGCCTGGAATATATCCCTTATGTGCAAGAACTTCTGGTTTATATTTTCCAGATTGCTTTCCAGTTTATCGACAAAAACACCTAACGGCCTGTCCACATATACATCGAGTGCATCGTTGATATTCTGCTCCATGGTGTAAGGGAAAGAGTAATAGCGGATAATGCCGAAAGGCTTATCCGGACCAAACAGGCGGTTGGTGCGTGAGAACGACTGGATAATGTCCACATATTTCATTACCTTATCCACATACAGCGTATTTACCCATTTGGAATCATAACCTGTCAACATCTGTGAGACCACAATTAGCAGGTCTATCTGCTGTGCATGATCATGTTCTATATTGAGGTAAGGCTTCTTGTGTGCCAGTCTTTTGGCCACATCCTTTTTGTATTTGGCATATGTGGAAAGCTGGAACGTTGTTCCATATTTCCGGTTATAGTCATCCAGCATCTCCAGCAAGGCATCTTCCTTGGCAATTCCGCCATCAGAATTGTCTATGTTGTTGTCGAATACGGCTACCACATTCAGGGAAGGATATTGCTCCTTGAATATCCGATAATAAGCTATTGCCTCAGGTATATTCTTTGTAGCCAGAATTGCGTGGAATTTACCGTTCTTGCTCAGTTTATCCCTTCCGCTTGCGATGTCGGCTGCGACAGCCTGGTGATGAACAGGCTGCTGATACAAGTCTTTAGGCAGATAATGTTCTATTCCGTGTAAGGTCTCATCTCCTTCCTTATAAGTGTCCGGCATCTTCAGTTCATTCATGAACCTGTTGTAAATAGCCATTTTCTGCACGTCATTTTCAATCTCCTCGATGCTGTTTACCTTCAGTTGGGAGAATGCCACTTTTTCGCGAAGTTCATTGTCATCGTAAGTTCTCACCATATACGGATCGAATCCCAATACGTTGTGGTCGGGGATTCCATTGGCAATGGTATATTTATGAATCATGTCGCCGAATATGGTTTCGGTCATGATTTCATGCTTGGCATTTTCTTTGAACACTGGTGTGCCCGTGAAGCCAAAAAGCAAAGCTCTTTTAAACGTGTTCTTGATACCTATCAGCATATCGCCGAATACACTACGATGACATTCGTCTATGATGAATACCAGTCGTTTGCGGTCTATAAAATCAATATCCTCCTGTGAAATATCTTTCCCTGCTTTGATGTTCGACATTTTCTGAATAGAGGTTACAATAAGCCGGTCGTCGTTATCCGTACTTTTGAGTTTACTCAACAGGATAGCTGTATTCTGCGTATCTTGTATCGCTTCGTCTTCTCCAGCAAATCCACGATATTCGTCCAACGATTGCACACTCAGCTCGATACGGTCCAACAAGAATACTACTTTGTCAGCATCGCCAGAATTGGCTATAAGCTGTGCCGATTTGAAACTGGTCATGGTCTTTCCGGAACCGGTGGTATGCCACACGTATCCGCCACGATGCTGATGAGTATCCCAGTTGGTTTTATGCGTTATGTCACTGATTTTGCTGGCTGCAAAATACTGATAGCTGCGGAGAACTTTCAGTGTCTTATCCTTATCGTCGGCAATGGTATAGTAACCAATTAGCTGATGTGCCATGGGGATGCTGAGCAAATCGGATACGATTCGTCTCCAGTCTCGTATGACGGTGTTGTTAAAGTCTTCCCAATGGAAATAGAATTCCGGCTTGAAATTCTCTTCTTTTCCCGGATTGGCAAAATAGAGTGTCTCTTCCGGAGTCATGGCCACGAAAATCTGTACCATCTTGAAGATACCGTTGCCGAATACACCTTCGTGAGTATAACGCTTTATCTGGAAGGTAGCCTGACTTACATCTACTTTGGAACGCTTCAGTTCGATATGAATCACTGGCATACCATTGATGAGCAACATCACATCGCCCCGTCGGTCACCGCCTAACGGGTGCGAAGCCTTGAAACGAGGTTGGCGAGCAATCTGGTAGCGACTTTGTCCGGCACTGATTTCACGTGCATCGAAAATCTTCAGATAGACTTCCTTACCGTAATTGTTAGTATCGGTAGGGTTGTCGCGTTTGATGCATACCTGTCCGCCATTGATAAACATATTCATGGCGTATGGGCTGTCGCACAGATTCACCTGATCGATGATTTGGCGCATCTCACTTGCGGTAAGCGGATAATTGCCTAATTTGTTTATGTCACGGTTGTTGTCAAAGAGAATCTTGGCCCAGTTCTGAATCAAATCTTCTTCTGTGGGTTGTACAAGGACTTCCTTTTCCCAACCGTGATGGGGGAGAAGATCAACTAAGGCCTGTTCAAACAGACTTTCCTTGACGAAATATTGTATGTTGTCGTTAGTCATATTATGCCTGTTTTATTTATTCTTATATTGTATCTTGTAATCATCAATTATAGATTTTGCAGTTGATACTAATGTATCAACATCATGGATAATATATGAATCGGTATTATTCGTTAGAATATATTCACCATTTTTATCTCCCCAGCGAATCTCGCAAACATTATTGGGAATAGTAATTACGAGTTTATGTGAACCCAATGATTTTGAATCATATAAATCAACTGTGACACCTTCTTTCCATATTCCTTTTTCTTCTAAACAAAAGACATCTTCAGCAAGAGATTTAATATATATCAACATTGGGTCATAACAATGACTATCGGTCGTCTTCTGCTGAGCAAAGATGATATGCCCATTTTCTTCAAATATTCTTTTACGCCAAGCTTCCCAAATGATATTAGAACGTTGTTTAAAATATTTCACCCAACCATTATTGCTAGTCGTATTAATCACGTGTTGGCAGAATTCTTCAAATGAAGCATCTTCATTCCAATCAATCCATGTTTTAATAAATACCTGAATAGATTTTCCATAATCAGGATCTTCGCGCAAATAACGCTTCATACTATTATCTCGGTCTTTATTGAATTCATAGAGACGATTTTTTGATTTCCAACATTCTGGTTGCAAACATAACATGGCATTATAATAAAGTTCTTGCTTTTTCCATTGTTTATCCAGATTTATCCATTTTGTAAGACAGTCGGAATATTTTTTAAACCAAATTAAATTTCCATTGGCCCATTTTATTAAGCAACGAATTTGCCCCCATAAATATGGATTCTTCTCTGCTTCCCGAATAGCAGTCGTCCAACAAATATCAGTATTCCCTTGATCATCAATGAGACGAAGCCTTGCTTTTTCTATTTCCTCTTCTATTGACTTATTGTCAATACCCTTATACCTTTTTACCCTATTTTTTAAGAACAGTAAGATTGCTGACTCATTTGAGTATACATCAATATTTAATTCTTTAAAATACTGATACATATCATTACATATATTGTATACACCTTCAAAAGCATCGGCAGCATCGACACGCTTATTAATTCTGTCTGTATTATTGTCAAGTTTAAATACATTACGAGACATACGAACCCATTCATCAAAGTTTGTCAGCCAAGCTTGTGAATTTTCTTGACGAGGATAATATTTGAGAAACCATTGTATCGAGTATAATATGGCAATAACATCATTGCTTATATCATCTGCAACCAAGCGAGAAAAATATGTACAGTCATCGGTGTCATAATAGGACTCTTTAGGTAGTAATGTGGTTATATCCGTATATTTGCCGTTACCTTTGTCAACAATCCATAGATTCATATTATCAAGCAATTCTTTAAAATCTATTACGGTACAAGAGGTTGGCTTAATTCTATTATCACTACTCCTCCATGTAACTAATTGATTCTGGTATGCAATCAACAAGTTATCTATACTGTTTTCATTCATTTTATATGAAGCTTCGTATAGATTTTCAATGTGAGATAATGATTGCTCATAAAGATGCATTTTGAATTCATCTTGTTCATCAGGCTTATCTTTTGTTGCAGTACTTTTTGCAATAGGTGTTTTTGCAAATAATTGCATCGCTATCATTCTTAATAAGAAGATTTTAAATCTTCTTTCTGTTTCTTTTGCTGCAATCAGTCTTTCCTTTTTATTTTGATCATCAAGAGTTTTTGTCATTACACTACTTGCATATTTTTGCCAAAATAGGTCAATCCATTTTCCATCTACATGCTCACGCCAGTCATGTTCAATAGATGTATCTGCAAGAAGTTCTCCGTTTTCATTCATCTCATTTTGTTGTAATTGAATCTCTTCTTCAAGAGTAGATTTTAACTTATCAAAATCTGAAAGCAGTTTACCTCGTGCATTCATTTTTACAAACAATTCGTCAGACATTCCAATTACTCCTAAATCAAGATGATTAAATGTAATGTTATTTAACCGTTTTTGGCATTCATTTAAATCTAGTGTCCAATCCATCTGACTACATATTGTATCTATCATTACTAGCATTGAATTGATTGTTGGATCAAAACGCCATCCCCATTGAAACCAATCGCGGTTCATGATAATCTCCGACGGTTGGTATTCATGTATTTCCATTTTAGACAGATTGCGTTCTTCCTCTGGCTTGCTCTTTTCTTTTTTTGCATTTTTTTTTGACTCTGTGGTCTTCGCTGAAGCTTCATCCACAAACTGCTTTGCATTATGGCAAACAAGCTCTTTGCAAAATGCCTCAGACGTATTGCGGGTTTCATAAGTCAATATTGACTCACCATCCTCAGTCAGTAGATTTACTCCTAGTACCCAGTGTAACAGAAACAAGGTTGTCAAACGCTGCTGCCCATCAAGAGGTTCAAAAGCTCCGTTTCTGTCACTACCATAGATAAAGTCAAGTTGTGATTCTGCACTCTTACCTGTTATCACAAGCATAAGTGTTCTTACAAAGTGGTTACGAATTTCTTTAACTTCTTTATGCTGACGTCCTTGCGCATAGTCACGCTGTATTTGGGGTATTCGAATTACCCCTTTTTTAATAAGGTCAGCAAAGCACATTTTATCTATATTATTGTTCATTTGAATTAGTCGGATTAGCGTTAACAACATTAAAAATAGTATCAACTGTATTGTGAATCTCTTTCATATAACCATCCATATCTGGTTTGCTCCATCTCATCGCATCAATGAATGAAGATTCTGTGTTGGAGTTTGTATAATACTTCAGGAATACATTTCGTGTACCAATTGGCATAAATCGTTTTCCTGCTTTGTCTTCTCTGATTATGCAGTAACGTTTGTAGGGAAATGGTGCATCCTGGTACTCTCTATTAGTTTTATAATCAAGTAAGGTAAGATTCCCTATACAATCTTTATTCTTGATAGCAGCATCTCCAGCTGAGAAATAATCAAGTACTTTTTTACTGAAATCTGTGTATGCTTTATCTATGCCTCTTACATTTTTCTCATATTTAGGTATAAGATCTTGACAAATTTCATATAAAGGTTGAGCTGATTTCTTTCGTTCATTCAGCTTTGATTCAATACTAAGGATATAGGCAACATTTTTCAACCAACGCAAGCGGTCTTCATGTTCAACCAAAGAAGCATTATTCTGAGAATCAATATGCTCAATATCCCACCTCTCTTTTTTGAATGAATCAAATGCAAAGCGTACTCCTTTTTGGCGACATGACTCCACATTGAATAGGAGTAAAAGGCGATTTACGTATATTGAACCATACTCCAACCCATCTATACTATATGTGTTTAAATATTTGTCTTTATCCTTGAAGCATTTCTCCATTATCAACTTGTGGAACTCTTTTTGTGTATCGTCATTTGTCCATTCTCGGTCTTTCTTTTGTTGTTTAGCGATAGACAGCCGATTGTATATATCAAGAGGTTGATTACCAACACTTACCAGATAACCAACATAATGATAATACAAGTTATTTTCAAACCATGCGATTAATCTATCATTGGTTCTTATAACATATTCCCACGCAGAACGCATGTTCTTTATTCCAAGTCTTTTCCACAACCCATTGAGTTCTATTGAAGTATCATTACGTTCTTGTGCTCTACAATAGTCATATAAATTTTGGAACAATCGATAAGAATAGTCTCTGTCAGTATTCTCTTCTGGCTTTTCTGTAACAAAGTCAAATAATACATCTATACGTGTTTGCTGATTATCGTTTCCGTTGCTGATAAAATACCAGAACTTATCATTTTGAAACTGACGTTCCATCAAGTTCCAATCAAAGGTAAGTTTGTCAGCTTCTACTCGATCATTATTGGAGATTATATTTCTATCCATGATGAACAAGGCTTTTATCAACTCTGAACTTGTCAGGCTTATTTTTCCTTTATTCAGTCGGTTGAATACTTGTATACTTTCAATAGTTTGCTTTTCATCTGGAACAACATACCAGATGAATTTCACCTGTGCAGGTTTGCTGGGATATATAAGGCAATGTTTGAATGCTGTTTCTACTTCGTCTTGGGCTTTTTCAGTGAACCAGTCAACAATGGCCGATTTTGCTGTAGCTAAATAATAGCTATCTATGTTATCTTGAGGATTAGGTTCAGAAAAATCTAACTGAGGACGATTGGTATATGTAATATCATATATCATGTTATCAGAAAAAGTATTCATTTCTGTACGAGTAAAACTATTTTCGAACAGATACATTAATATTAATCGTAGAGTAGTTAATCGTTGCTGGCCATCTAAAACTTCCCAAGCATCAATTTGAGAGCCGTCTCTCCGTGTCCATTTGCATGGCTTTACAACAAGAGGTTGGAGATAGTAACTATCTTCTTTATTTTGTTTTGCAAACTCATTGATATCATTTAATAAATCTATTACTTGCTTCTCTTCCCAGCGATAACCGCGTTGATAAGAAGGAATAACAAAATGGTGTTTTGTTTTTATGAGTTCTGCCACTGCTTTGCGACAAAAGTTCGGATTATCTGTAAACTGATTGTAATTCATATTATTCATTTCTTGATTACCAGTTTGTGCTAATTTATTTCAAATGAGTCGATATATCTTATACAAACATCTTATCCAGACAAGCTGCCTTGATTTGTTTTAGCTTCTCAAGGCGCTGGGTTTGGAGAGAGATTTGCCGATCTAGATTGCGGAAGTAAGCACCAATCTTTTGTTGTTCAGCATATGTAGGAACTAAAATTGTTTCTTTCAAGAAGTCATCTACTACTAAATCTGTCATCATTGTTGATGACTTTGTACATCTTATAAGTACATTTCTCATTATATTCTCGTTATTGATAGCATATTTCCAATAATTTATATCATGTTCCGCACTTATAGGATGGAAAACGACAAAAACATGAGAAACAATTCCATCACCTATTGTATTTTCAACAAATCTTCCATGTAAGAAGCGTTTGCTTTTATTCCCTTCAAAAGCAATATCGCCCAACTTCATGATGTTGTATGTTTTCAAATATTCTAAATCTGAAACATTTACATTAGTCAAATAATACATATTGGCAACTGAAATAATTTTATCCGTACCAAATGTTAAGTCATTTTTGATTATAGACTTCTTATAAAGAGCACTAAAACTTTTTTCTTCCCATTCTCCTTCAAATCCTTTGAATCTTACTTTAGGTACAGTTTCTCCTTCTTGTGGGAACATAGATTGTAGGCTTGCTGCCTTTACTTGTTTCAGCAATTTTATTCTTGTTGTAATGAAAATAATCTCTTTATCTATTATAGAATGGAAGATTCCTATTTTTTCTTGTTCCATTTTATTCTCTGGAAAGTAAAATTCCATCTTTTTTATAGATGTTCCAGAAGTTAATGCTCTAGTAGTCATGGAACTTTTACGAATCATTTCTTTTCGAAAATCATTTGTAAAGAATACATATTTCTTAAATAAATCTGATAAAGGATCCTCATTTATTGCTCTTCCTCTTAATACAAATCCACTAAATACAGTATCATTACTCTCATCTAGCATTACACTTGGATATCCTATTTCTTCTAGCGTTTCTGAGGTTCTTGTAAAGAAGATATCTCCTTTTTTTACTTCAAAACTTGATATTTCTTTTTTAGACAGCGAAACTCTACCTTTTAAAATATCTGATGTTAATCCACGATTATTAAATACATCTGTGAAATTTACGATTGGAGTACCATAGCCAAAGAATTCTTTACCTTTGTTTAAACCATTCTTAAAGTAATAGAAATCTCCTACAGAACAAAAATCCCATTCCTGTTTAAATCCTTTAAATCTAAGTTCCGGTACATTCATACACTTACTCCTTTCCACCATTAATCAACTCATTAAGTCCTAATATAGTAAACTCATCTCCAGTCAATTCACCAATAAGGCCAGACAATCCTTTTTGGGATTTTTCCAAATCCTCGTTTAATTGCTTATAACTTATGGCATACTTCTTACTTAATGCACGCACTTTGTTTTCAAAAGTAGATAAGACCTCAGCGAGTGTTTCATCAATACCTTTGATAATATGATCAATCCATTTTTTATGCAGGAACAGAGAAATTTCTTCGTCTGAAAGGTTCTCTATCGCTTCTACCGTTTTGTCAATAAGAGCCTGCTTTGCTTCCTTAATTTGTTTATTCTTGTTTTTCTGTTCCTCCCAGAGTTTGACAATCTTTTTCAGTTTTTCTTTTGTCTCCGCTTCCACCTCATCCTTTTTGGCTTTTGCTCCGGCAGTAATGGCTTTCTTATCGAAAGCATTCTCTTTTTCGCTATCCAAATAAGTCTCAGATTCCTCTTCTGAGAAGCTTTCACGGATTTCATCCAGTTCATCGGAGATTTCTTCTACCCGCATCTGTAAATCGGCAATTGCTTTCAAATCGTCCTGGAATTTCTCTTGTTGTACCAATTCAAAAGGAATAATGCGGCCTTTCAAACCATCCGGCACTTCAATCTCTTCGTCGCCTTTCTTTACCAGTTTATAAGCAGGTTCTACCACTTTTACCGCTTCAATGCCTTCTTGCTGTATGGTCTCAATGTCGTTGGTAATGCCCTGCCAGTTGTCAGCCAACGCTTGATAGGCCGCATATCGGTCAATAAGAGGTGTTTCATGTAAACGGGCAAAAATATCATCAGAAATAGCATCCAGTTCTTTTTGTGGATTTGCAGTCGCTATCTGATCAATCAGCCGATGATGAACACTATCGGCAAAACCTTCGAAAGCCCGTGCAAACCTCTTCTGGAAGGCTTTTACGTCTGAATTCTGCTCTATAACTGATTGAGTATCTTCGGTCTTAAGCTGTGAATATGGCTTGTCTGCATCTGCAATAAACAATTCTTCACACAAAGAAGGGAATGTGTTCCAGTATTTTTGAAGTTCGTCAATCTCACTGTGAGGAATGCCTCCGAACATGGTGGCATAGATGTCGAACTTCTCAACAGGATCACTGGAATCTACATAACGAGGGATATTCAGATTGTAACCGTTTTGACGGATTTCATCACGGGAAACTATACGGGAATATCCGGGAACAGTATTGCGGTCGCGTACCGTATCGGAAATACGTTTGATATCACATTCGCGCAGCTTGTTGTTTTTTCCTTCCTTGACAAAGCCTTTCGAAGCATCGATAATCAGCACGTCGTCATTGTCACGATGCTGTTTGAGCACCATGATGAGGGTAGGAATACCTGTGCCAAAGAAGATATTGGCAGGCAGTCCGATAATGGCATCGATGTTATTCTTCTCAATAAGGTTACGACGTATTTTGCCTTCTCCTTCACTGTTTTCATCGGCATCGCCACGGAAGAGAACCCCGTGAGGAAGTACAATTGTCAGGATGCCATCCGGTTTAAGGTGATGAAGCTCATGAAGCAAAAAGGCGTAGTCGGCTTTGCTTTTAGGGGCTACACCATAATCCTTGAAACGTGCATCCAGCTCACGGTCGTTGGCATCCCACTGTTGCGAATATGGAGGATTGCTGACAACGGCATCCACGTACAGCGGTTTACCGATGTCACCGCCGTCGGTCTGCAAAGGCCAGTCCTCTTCCAGAGAGTCAGCACAACGGGTATTGATGTTGTCTGGTTTGATACCACGCATCACCAGGTTCATACGGGTTAGGTTGTAAGTGTTTTCCTTCAGTTCCTGTGCATAGTATTTCACCTTGTTCTTGTCTTCGATATGACGCCCAACCGATTTACCGATGGTAATCAACAAGGAACCGGAACCGCTTGTAGGGTCGTAGATTTCGATTTTGTCTTTGTCCTTATGATGTTCAGCCACAATTTCAGACATCAGGATAGCCACCTCGTGAGGCGTATAGAACTCTCCGGCCTTTTTCCCGGCATTGGCTGCAAAGTTACTGATAAGGTATTCATATACATATCCAAGCACGTCATAGTCCTGACTTCCATCGGTAGGGATATCTTTTATCAGCTTGATCAAATTCTTCAGTGCACGTGTTTGTGAGGCCGTATTTTCGCCCAATTTACTCAATCCAGCCTGTAATGTCTTGAAGATGTTTTCATAGACATGTTTGTAATGAGGACTAATCAGGCGGTCGAAGCTGTTGAGTGCTCCGCTCAAGTCGGCCACACTAAATTCAGAATTGGGTTTCAGCCATGTGCCGAACAGATTTTTGTATTCAATGAAGTAGCCGATGTTGTTTCTGCAATATTCCATCATCATGATTGCTTCCTGGTCTTCATGATTTTCTACAAGTGTCACAATATCCTCATCAGTCCATCCGATACTTTTCAGATAGTTCACCTCATTGTCTGACAGGAATTTATAGAAAATCAAGCCAAGTATATAGTCTTTATATTCGTTGGCTTCTATCTTGGAACGCATCTTGTTGGCAGATGCCCATATTTTATTGGCAAGTTGTTGTTTGTTCATAAAATCAATTTTGAATTTAGCTTACTCTATATGAGAATATCATAAGCAAAGGTTTAAATTAAGAATGCAGACATTCTGCATTTATTTGAGAATACTTAGTATATAGAAATCTTATTCATCAGACTCTCTGAGCAAGTCCTTAACCTCCACATTAAGCACTTTAGCTATTTGAAGTAGCATTTCTAAACTGGGTTGTGCCGTATTTGTACACCATTTAGAAACTGTAGCAGGATCTTTCCCCACTTGCCCTGCCAGCCATTTATTGGTCTTTTCCTTCTCGGCTAGCATCACTTTGATTCGGTTTATTTTTTTGTTGGACATATATCATCTTTAATTAACAATTATACAAATATAATCCTTTTGCCTAAAAGAGCAATTGAGTTTTAATTAATAATTAGCTGTAAAAGGAAATTTTATTGCGTATAATTCAATTTTTACAGTATTATGGCCGAGAACAATGCATCTAAGAGATTTTGATTAAGATAAATTGTTTACTTTTGAAGTATAGACAATCTTAAAATTGATTTTTATGAATAATAATATTGAATATGAGAAATTTACTCAAGAGATTTATAATGAGATTTTGAAGAATTTGTATGTAAAGAATATAGATGTTAAGCATAATGTGAAATTGACTGGAAAGTCGGGCCAGAAGCATCAAATAGATGTGTACTGGGAGTATCAATATGATAATACCACGTTCAAGATTGCAATAGAGTGTAAGAATTATAACCACACAGTATCTATTGGTAAAGTGAGAGACTTTTTTGGTGTCCTTTATGATTTGGAAGATGTCAAAGGCATAATGGTTACCAAGAAGGGTTATCAAGAGGGGGCGAAGAAATTTGGTGAGCATTACGGAATTGATTTAATGGAACTAAGGGAACCCGAAGAGGGAGAGGCTATTGTTGCTGAAACTACATTAACTATTGACTCTTCTGTTAGACATAGGCTTTTCCTTATTGATGAAGATTGGGCTAAAGAGCATGATTTTAATATCCAATTATATAAGAAACGACTGGACTGTTTGAGTTTTTCGCCTAGTAGCAACAAATGGATTAATGCAACCCATATTCCTTTAACAACTAAAGAAAATAAGATTAGAAATGCAAAAGATGAGATTATTGCAGATATACAGAAATTAGAAGAAGAATTACCTGAAAATTGTCAACAAAATAAAGACTATATATTTCCATTTGACGATGCTTTTATAAAAACAGATTGCGGAAATATCAAGATTAAAGAAATCAAGTTTGAATACGAGAATCATACAGAAACGAAACAATTTAAAATTGATGCACAAAACATAACCAAGGCAATACTTAAAAATACGATTAGTAAGGAGGTACAGTTAATAGGGAAGACATATATGGACTATAAGTCCCAAATGAAGTAGTTTGTTCTTTACGTTGTGTAAAGTTATTTATAAAAATTCGGACTGAATAATATCGAAGGACAACTGTACTTTCCCTCTCTGTTAACGGTAAATAATGGATTTACAAAATAAAAAAGGAGAGGTTTTCCTCTCCTTTTTTAAAAATCTACATTATACCTCCAACTCCTTCAACGGCAACCCATAATTATATTGTCTGAAAAATCCTCTGTGGATAAGTTTCAAACCAAGAGTTTGATAATACTTGTAGTCATCATCTTCGGTGCAGAGGTATTTGTAACCATAGCGTGGGGCGTACTCCTTGAAGAAGCGGGCAAGATCTTTCAGGTTTTCCTGCTGGTTTCGTTTGAAGTTGCTACGCACAATAATAATGCTCCAGTCGGGGTAGTGACCTACACCACAACTGTATTCCCAAAAACGGATGTATAAATCCATTTCGCCTACATGGACAGAAACACAAATGCCGTTGGCGTTATGCATAACGGAACAACAGTTTCTGTAACCGAATCTCTCGCACAAATAGAGATTGAAATCGTAAATAAAATCGGAATAGTTCATAATAATTTGAATTTTGGTGGTTAATAAAAATTTGATTATAGACTGAAACCTCGCTTGCGTTTCGGTTTCTTTTTCTTCTTTTTAAGCCGGTTGGCCTGTATCGCTTCCTCTGTATCATAATCCGTAGGAGAGGGTGTGAACAATCCCAGACTGATGCCGGAATGATTCTCCTGCTGGTATTCATGACGAGGTTCCTCGCGTATGGTTTCTGCCTGTACCTGACGCAGGTTCATTGTAGCAGAAAGAGCGTTATACCTCAGCTCCTGGTCGATGTTCAGGAAACTGAACTGGCGATCAATCTTGGAACCACTAAAGGTCAGTTGGTTGCATGTGAACTTTACACCTTGCATCTCTCCGGTCGTGCGACTTAGCTTCCATTGCGTATCAATTCCGTATCTCCACAAGGCCAGTCGCAGTTCGCTCCAGCTTCGGGCATTAGAAACTTCTCGTCTCAAGGCATGATAGATAAAATACTTAACCCTGTCGTGATGACGTAACCGCATGAAATTGACATGCTCTTTTCCTTCGGCAAAATGCAAGCGGTAACGGGCTGTCAGCATCTTGCAGACCTTTTCGTTCCGATAACAGTCGTTCTTGTCACTGATGGTGCGACCGTCATTATCCACCCGGTTGTAAACGATGTGGCAATGCGGATGATCACGGTCGGTATGCCTGGCGATGATGAACTGCGTGTTCTCGATTCCCATCAGCTTCATATAGTCGTGGGCGATCTTCAGCATCAGCCCATCATCGTCACGGATGCGGTCACCGTCCTCTGCGGAGAAGCTCAATGATATATGGCCGACCTTGTTCTTGACCTTGTCGTTCAGTAAAGTCTGCAACTCGAATTGTTCCGCTATTTCTTCAGGCGAGCCGTAGACACCAACCGCTTTCAGCAAGCGCGATTTATCTTCTTTCAGCACATAGTTTACGCACCCGGAAAACGATGTGCCCTTGACAATCTTACCTATCATCTTTGAGCTGTTTTATGAGTTGTGAAATCTTTTGGGCAACGGCCCGACACTCATCGGCCACACGATAAAAACCGTAAGCGTTGGCTCGTTTGGCAAGCTGGTTCAGGTTCGTGCTTTCGCCAATCAGTTTTCGGATGATGTCAAGATTTTCTCTCGTAATCCGTTCGCGCACCGTACCGTGTTCGATGAGTGAACGCACTACTTCGCTTTGACTGCGTTTACTGCGTCGGCTGAGTGCTCTGAGCCAGCCGAACTGCTCGTCTGTAAGACGGATTGTAACTGTATTTTTCTTGTCCATAATATTTGCTTTTGAGATTAATGATTGTGACCATCGGGAGCCGTCTCACCGTCTTTTGAGGTGAGCAAGTGGCCGGGAAATGTAATACACCGGCATAAACTTGCTCCAGTGAAAAAGAAGTGAATCAGACATCAGAAAGTCATCGTTTGAAAATTCCTTTCTAGGAAAGTTGAGCCATTGCTGAAAGCGGTGCTTTTTCCACATTGACAAGCTGTAGATCGAAAGTTTCGACCAGCGTTTTCAAGGCAGGATTCAACGTGATAAGACGATTGAAAATAACCTCCTTTGTCTCTTCTCTCAGCAGAAAATCGGCGATGTCATAACCTGCATCCCGTTCTTCTTTTGTTGCGTTTCTTTCCATAAAATCGAAGAGAGAAACCTCTATTCCTAAGCTCCGGATCATCTCCATTTTACTGTTCCAATAGTCGGTCGCACCCAAGTCAGGGAAGAGCAGGACACGCCGGTTTCTCAATACGCTCATGGCATCCCAATTAAATGCTCCGTTCTTTCCGCCCGAAGCGATCCAGAGGTATTGCGGCAGATAGAAGCTGGATATCAAGGCACTTTTCTCACTCTCCACAAGAGCAACCGGACGCTGCTGGTCGGAGGACAAAAGGTGCTCACCAAACAGGCATTGCCGGAGATTGAAATTCTCTTTCTTCAGAAGGGAATGTACCCACGTGATGTAGTTGTGCGGCTCTTTAATCCGTCTTCCGTTTTCGGGATTGTAGAGCATCACTTTTCCGGTGCGTACCCGTCCAGAAATATCGACTTGCCAAAAGACCGTAGCTCCCGGCCAATGCTTCGAGGTTCCTACATGGTAGCGTAACATCAACTCTTCAGTAGCCTCCTGCCCGAAATGGAAACTCAGGAACTGAAACAGCTTGTTCTTGTGATACAGCTTTAGGGACTGCTTCATGATTCCCGGCTCAATGAATGAAGGCGCAGGAGGCAGACTGATGCGTGGCTTTGATCTCGGCATAACCTCTTCGATCAATCGTTCTTTGGCAATCGGATTCTCGTCAAAGTACATTTTGGGCGTATAGTTGTAGCCGCACTTCTGCTCATGGTTGCATCGCCCTACATAATCGGGAAAACTGATTTGCTTTTCCGTATCGATGTATTTGGCGAAACAACTTTTGCGGTGGCAGTTCGGGCATGTATGCCGGGTACTGACACCTTTGTATGGTTCTAATGTGAATCTGTAGTTCATTTTCTTTCTGTTTGGATGTTACTATGCACATTTTCGCAACTTCACAAACCCCTCGGTTGCGAAAATGTGCATAGTAACAGGTTTATTTACTGTATTCTCCATGATTCTCTTTTCTGAATAATGTTCCGATGTGTCGTTTTAGAAACATCTTGAAAGCATGCTCCTTCATCCCGTAACTTTCAGCAATGCCGATACCTTCTGCCGTAGTAAACCTCTGAGGCAGGTTCAGGTAGATGTTGCGGTGCAATTCGCTCAACTGTTCCTGGCTGACGGCAGTCTGTACTTTTACGGCTGTTGTCCGAAAATACTCGGCCAGCTGGATGGCACGGTTCACGCTTTCAAGGTCAATCGTATGCTTGTCGCACTCTCCGCAAGTCCATCGGGCAAGCTGGATAATCAGACAAAACCGGATAATGTAGATTTCCAGTTTGCAGTAAATACCTACCAAAGCATCGTTGGTTTCCATATCACATTGGCGGGCATTTTCGTGCTGCCAGCCGTAAAGCCGTTGCTTGGAGTCTTCATCGAATGGCAGGCATTGAGGCTGCAATTCATTATTTTCGTCATACGGACAATCCTGTGCGATCAGCTTGTCTATAATCTGTTGCCACTGGATTTCCAGTTCTTCAGGAGTTTCCCGGTCGTTCCATCTGCTTTTCAAGACAGATTCAGGCATCACGAAAAGAATACGGTCGATAAAACCGTTACTCGAACGCTCGCCCTTGACCAGTTCGCCCAGAATCTTCTTTTGAATGGTACCGATAACAGAGATATAGGGACGTCTGATAAAAATGGAACTTTGCGTACTCTTGCGGTCGGAAATTGTGGGCTTGGCATTGAACACCGAAAGCCAGAACTGTTCTTCCGAACCGTTATTGTAGCGATTAAAATTCTTGAACCAAGCCGACAGCTCGTCCGACCAAAGGCAGAGTCCTCTGGGATTCTGGGCATGTATCAGACTCAATCCTTCGGGAGTGATATCCGAAACAAGAAAGCGCCTGCGCACGGGAGCCTGCGGAAACTCATCCAAACCGGCTTCCAAGCGTTCCTTCTTACTCATGGACATAGTGCGTTCATACTCGGCATACAACTTCTGATACTCCTGATTCTGACAATAGTCGTGCTCAATAAACGGCTGGAAAGCGAAACTCAGTGGATGACTCTTATTGGCTCCAGGACGTCCAATCAGTGCCATGTATAAGATGGGACTTTCCAGCCAGTTGCGCTTCACCTGCACCAGATGGGAGTTGCCAATCCCCACGGCAATGGCTGCAAGGATAGCCGCAGCAACATAATCCACGGGATAGCCCTGACAATCGTGCAAACTGCTAATGATGCGCTGAATCCTGATAGGAAAGATTTCTGTCGGGAACTCACCACCGGACATCCTGGCTCCGATGCGCACAACCTCGCCGATGATACCTTCTGCTGTTAATTTGGAGGTTTCCATAGACGCACAGATCAAAAGTTATAACCTCCCTTTGGTTTGCGTTTCGCCCCATGTACTATCTCCGCTGCCTGTTCCTGAAGTGACATGGCCCGCATTTGCTTGCGTCCGGACTCAATCCATTGCAGCAGCTCATCTTCATAGAAATAGAGTTTCTTACCTCGTTTGTAAGCTGGAATCAGTCCTTTGCGCGCAAGCGTGTAAATAGTAGGCTTTGCCTTTCGTGTGATTTTACAGGCTTCGTCAATTTCAATAAGACGATGCTTGTCGGGAGAAGCCTGCGGTTGCAGTGCTGCCACCATTTGCCGGATTTGTTCCATCTGTTCTGTTAGATAACCTACCGCCTGCGGCAACTTATCAAAAGTGATTTGTTCGTTTGCCATACGTACTCGTTTTTAATTGTTCGCTGGCAAAGAAAATTGGTGTTTTGATGGTGGAAAACATCACCGGAATATAACTGTGAGATAACTTTTGGTGGTGATTATAGATTATAATTATTTGATAATTAGATAATTTTTTACTATTGAGAGTATTGCTAATTATAGTAGTTGGTGGTTATTAATAAGAATAAGTTTAGTTTTTCGTAAATGTGAAATGTGCAATGCATAAAATATGAGTTGTAAAACTCTAAGTCTGATAAGTTTTAGGTAATTTTGTCAAAGGGTTAAGTATAAAATATAAGTGTATATGACAAGAAACAGTGCAAGTAGAGAGACAATAGATGTTTTGATAGATAATGCAAAATCGACAATGTCGTATTCAGAACAATTATTACAAAATGCGGAGCTTATAAAATCAAAATTCTCTGAACATCATATTACGCATTATTTACAACTACTTTTTGAATTACTAAGCGGTAGCCTTTCAGCCATATATGAAGTTTGCAGTGATATAAAAAATATGTTATCAACAGAAAATGTATATACAAAGCGTTTTCATATGCAAATGATTAACTTGTCGCAATATGAATTATCTGTATACTTAGTTGGTAGAGATCAAGGAGGAGTAATATCTGAGCTAATTACTTATCTTAATAAATCGCATCAAGATTCTAAAGAACTTGAGGATATATTACAACAGGTAAAATTACTTGGAGAGCAATGTGATATTAGATTGAGAAACGTAACTGCTCATTATGATAACCCAAATACGATGTATACAATGTTGACGACTTTGAATGATGAAGATGTCTATGTAAAAAGATTTGGAAATCAATTATTAATACATGATAAGATTCTTAAATACATATCTTCTGTTTTACAAATAATTACAGAGAAATTATCTCCTGATAAAAAGAATTGTACCTATAAAAAGAGTGTTGAAGAGCTTACCCTTGTAGATATTTTAAATGATAGAGTGGCAGAGGCATTTCATAATAAGGGGGAACTTGATATTATAATCACAGAACAAATGGCAAATGCTTGGGTTAATATAGAATCACATAAAAAGATTTTTTCAATTTGTGAAAATGCTATTGGATACCTAAAAGATAAACAATCTGATTACAGTAGACTCACGGAAATACGAACATTGGAAGAATTGCGATGGGAGGTTAGTTTTATGCATTATGATTTAGTTTGTTCTATGGATACCTATCTAAAAGCAAGTAGTAATGCAGAACGCTCCATCAGTTTTATGCGAACTTATAGAATTGAAACTAGTGCTCTGTCTCATTTGTATGGCTATAATGAAAAATACAAAGTAAAAAGTATATGGAATAAAATTAAATCTGTTCCAGAATTCAAATATATACCATTGTCCATCGAAATAGAAGATGAACTCAAAGCCTTAACTACAGGTTTTAATTCGACCAAAAGAAATTTATATACTCATTATAGAGATGGTGCAAAATTGAACATCAGTGAGAGGTGGCGATGTGCTAACGAGATGAATCACCCGAAAGAGTTAATGCAAATGCTTCGTCTCGTGACACTGTGCAAAAAAATCAATCAATTCTTAGTTTTACTTATATCATCAATGAGTTCAATCGAAAAACAGAAAAAAGATGAAATGTTAAATCCTATAAGGAAAATAAAGGAACTAGCTTACAAGAACAATCAACAAGATATTGTTGGTATATCAGATAAGTTTTTATCAAAATTCTCTTTATTTGATAAAAAATCATAGTATAGTTACCCAATCTTCTCATCCAACTTAATCATGCACTTTGATTCTGTATGTGACATCTTACGTTCAATAGTTGCAATCTCCAAGTCGCGAAGGGTATGGGCAAAGACATTCTTGATGAAAGTCGCAGTATGAATACGCTTTCTGCCAAAAGCCTTACCGATATTCCATCCAAAATGCATAATATCAATGCTTTTAAGTTGTGTGTCAACCTTTACGGGCGATATCTTTTGTAAGGTATCGCATGTACTATATTCTGCAACGTATGTGCATAGATGGTTGAGATCTTCTTCACTCATATAGGCAACCATTGTTTGCTTCGTATAACTAATGACCTTTTCCAATTTGGTTTGAATAGCACGATTCTTTTTTGCGATAGATTTGGTTCGCATAACTTCATATTCTGAAGGTTCAGAGATTGTTTCTTCAGCGGTAGGAGCAGACTCAATGACATCAAGCGTAGTTTGATTTGAATCTTTGACTGTAAGGGCTTCCGGAACAGAAACGGTATCATTGTTATCTTTCATCTTTTGAAAAGCAGAGAAACGCAATAGAGAAGCTTCTATGCGCGGCAGCAGAAACTGATTGAAAGTTGTCTGTAAACTGGCATAGATCGCCATCAAGACAATTACTGTTGCAAAAAATGCAACACTACTACTGAAATCGTCAATACCTTTGGATAAAACAAACTGCCGAGCTAAAACGCCAACGACAAGAGTACCTACCAATACAAGGGAATATAGAGCTATATGTTCTATACTTTTCTGATTCATAGTGATATTTGCTAACTGTTTGTGCGCAAATATATGTCATTTAATAGATACCATGTTATAAATCCAAGAAAGTGGCAGCATTTGTCCTCGATATGTAGCTTTTTTCCTAGTTAAGAGTTTAATAACTATGAATTAAATTCGGCTTTATTATGTAATCTATTATTTTGAATTTAATCTTTTAGAAAATAATAAGATTGTAGTAGCTATCAATATTAAATGTGTATATTTGCTTGTAAATCAATTTTGTAATATGCATATAGTCTATAAAAGTAAACCTATGCCGATTCATATTGATGAATATGAGCATAATTCTTTTGAATATGATAAATGGATCATATCAGATGATTACAGGGAATTAAAATTTGGTTATGAATATCGTATTATAGTTTCTACAAAAGAAACTATCAAAGATTATAATGACTTAACATATGATTCAATTTTGACATCAGGTTTTGTGGAAAAGCTAACGATGTTGCTTAAATATGTCTTAGGAATATCTTTAAATTCCCCTCATAATCAGATATTTCACAAAAGGATTAGAGCTGTAGACTTTAGAGAGATACCTAAAGGTTGGGATGCTAATATTGATGAAATTGATACATATTTAATGGAAACGCTTCCTTCATTTGCACGGGCTGTTCCTATTCCTACTAATGGAAATATGAAAACCTCTATTTTGGATGAATTACATATTGCTCTTAATAATTATGATTCTTTAGATGAAGAAATTAAAGATTTAATAGCAGTGCATAATAGTGCTGTTGAATCCGACGAAAGAGCGTGTTATCTAATTATGGGGAAACTAATTGACATGATTAATTGGTTATATCCATTAAAGCATAGACTTGATAGACGAATTAAAGAAACTTTTCCTGAGCTAATTCCTTTCTTTGGAGATACAACAATAAAAGATTTAATGGGAATTGCTAATTCAAGAAAAGAAACAAGGCATTATAATGCGTCACCTCAATCATCTCATCCTGCATTAACAAATCAAGAGGCTGAATTATATTTTCAGCTTATAGATATTTTAGCTTTAAATATTGTTCGAATAAGACTTGGTTTACCTAAAATTACTGTGGAAGATGAGAAATAATAAATGAATAGGGAACTCTGAGAAATCAGAATTCCCCATTGATAATATAGAATTACTTCAACGAAATCTTATTAGCCGTCTCGCGTTTCTTAGAATTAACCAAATCAGCATAGATTTGAGTAGTGGTGACATTCTTATGCGTCAGCATCTTCGACACAGTGTAAATATCTGTACCTAAGGAGATTTGGATGACGGCGTATGAATGACGAAAGCAGTGGAAGGTTATGTGTTTTCTGATTCCGGCTTCGGCAATCCATTGTTTCAGTGGATGATGAGTCATGGAGCGGGTTAAGCCTTTGAAAACTTTTCCAGTACCCCATTCGCCACACAACTCCAGTGCCTCCTGACTGATGGGGAGGGTGGCTTCGGTTTCAGTCTTTTCGGTGCAGATACGGATGTAGTAGCCTTGATCCGGGCCGACCTCAAAATCACGCCAGTCCAGCTTCAAAATATCACTGATACGGAGACCGGTCATGCAAGCAAATAGGGAGGCCTGTTTCAAGACCGGAATCTTGCATGGCGTAGCTGCCAGTTTCTTGACTTCATCAAGTGTCAGATACTCTTTCTTGACCTCTTTCCATTCAATCTTTTCCAGGAAGTCGTTCAAGTTCTCACGCAGCATCTTCTCTTTGTAGGCTATCTTCAGCAAGGCTCGAAAAGTTGAATAATAGCCGGCTGCCGAATTGCGTGAGATATAAGCATTGGTATGATTGATCTGTTTGCATTTGAGCAGATAATCCTTAAACTTTTCGCACAGTTCCACGGTGACATCGCCAAAGGTGCATTTGCCACCGACAAATTTCTCGAAGTGGTTGTAAACACAATCCCATTTCTCATACTTTTCCCGTGCCTTTGTCCGGAAGTAGGCGAGGAAATCTACCTTTTGTTTGTTCTTGTCCAGAAACCCGAATTCTTCATTGATAAGCGACTGGACACGGATACAGCGGATTGCCTCTGCCTTGTTCAGCATATCCTGATTGAACATTCTTTGCTGCTCGTTCTTGGGCTTGGCATAGATATAGATGCCGAGGAATTCCCGGCGACTCATCTTCATCGTATAAGGATTGCGGATGGCCGGATAATAATCCAGATAAAGAGATATGCGGTCGTTACGCAATGGCTTTTGTCTCAAAGTTACGTTGGTACATGTAAGTGTCATAGCTATATTGTTTTTTGATTAATACTTATTTTTGTTGCAAATAAAATAGGTGTTCTGATGGTGGTATTTATCACCGGAAAATAACTTTCGGCTCATTCTATCTTTGGAGGCTCAAAGAACTTGTCCAGCTCTGCCCGCAGGATCTTGGTATATTTACCGACCTTGATACGGGGAATATTGTGGTATTTCACATAATGGTAGAGTTGGTCTCGTGTCAGATTGAATCGCTCCATCGCTTCGGCAATGGTGTAGTATTTGGGTTCTTCTGGAGCTATGAGACCTTTGGCAATGTCCACATGCTTCTTGGAGTAGTACACCATGATGCCGACCTTCTTCTTGGGAATGGCATTCTTGGATACAAAAGAATAAATGGCCGTTAGCGTCATGCCGAACTTCTCCTGCATGTCTTGTGTGCTGTACCATTCCTTGATTTCAGGATCGGGAGCTTTCTTTGCAAAGTAGTCATCAATATGCTTTTTGCTCCAATAGGTTTTACCAAGATGAAAGGTTCGTGGAATATTATGCTCCTTAGCGATATGGAATATCCAGGAATCCTTTACGCCATACTTCTCCTTGACTTCAGCTGTAGTGTAGAAATCATTAATAGAAGGTTTGTCTCTGACTGGAATCTTAAAATCTATAGGCTTATTGAATAAGTTATCAATATCTTCCTTTTTCAATAGAAATTTATATCCAAGTCGGGAGGCTTTTAGTTCACCTCTTTTCAGGTATCCATAAAGAGTAGGTCGGGTTACTCCAATGTATGTGGCAGCTTCTGTGATAGTAAGAATAGGCTTGTCTCTGATCTTCTCAATCGGCTTTTCCTTGATGACTTTTTCGACAATTTGGTTGTTAGCCTTAATAGAAGCCTCACGTTTCTTCTGTTTATACAGAAGGTTTGCACATCTGTGCGAACAACAGGTTGTAGTTGTTTTATGCGCAATGAATTCTTGCTTACACCACGCACAGATTCGTCTGATTTCAATGTTGCTACTCATGTTATTTCTCCTTATTTCTCCAATATTTTTGTATAACTCCGTAAAATCCCGTAAAATGACGTAAAAGTTCTCCACGACCTTGCCAACGATAATCCTCGGATTTTCGTGGTGAGGTACACAGGAGGTACAAAAAATGGCGTAAAAAGGCTTAGCAACGATTATCAACGATACTTGAGCAACAAAAAAGGCGCCCGTAAAGAGCGCCATATTAATCGATTATAATCGATTTAACTATTTGATAATAAGATATTTACTTGCCGATGCAGCATATTATGCCAGTTGACTATCAATAGTTTATGGATTAAAAGATAGACTGCTCGAAAATTCACTTGTTTTTCGTCAAAAATCGATGATTTAACGTTTTTAACCTTAGTTTATCTTCAAACGAAGGGGAAAAGAGAAAAATGGCTCTCTTTTGCTCTTAAATCTCCGTTTCGCAAAGATAAGGCATATTGGTGATTATTTCGCCGATTATGGCTGTAAAATAGAGGGTAATTTTACGGATTTTCTGGTGGGCTTTTGGTGGCTTGATGAGGAGAAAATCTTGCTTTGCTTTTGGGTTAGGATTTCGAATCCTTTTGCAGCCAAAAGAGAAGGCGCAGGTATAGTTCGGATCGGCTCTGGCGAAGCCATTTCTTTTCCTCCCTTTGTTAGGTTTACTTTAATGCTCGTATATATGAATACGGAGATAAAGTAAAGTCGGTTTCGGTGATTTATGCTGTGATTCGCTTGAAAAAATGTCGTGTAATGGAGATTATTCGTTGGAAAAAGTGTGGAACCACTTAAATACCATATCATATAATCTTGCGATTTTTACCTACAATATATCATTAAGTAGATAAAAAGCAATATCTTTGCATATTATATGATGAGTTAATATAACAAAGAATACAATGGGAACCAAACTTCCTCGAAAATTGGAGCAGAAGATGTCTGTTGTGGGAGATCAGATTAAACTGGCTCGCTTGCGAAGGAATTTGAGTGTGGCTCAGATTGCAGAACGTGCTACTTGCTCTCCGTTGACTGTGTCCCGAATAGAGAAAGGTGCATCAACAGTAGCCATCGGAATCTACTTGCGTGTGCTGTATGCTTTGCAACTTGACGATGATATTCTGTGGCTGGCCAAAGAAGACAAGTTGGGAAAAGCTTTGCAAGATTTGAGTTTGAAAACAAGGAAAAGAGCTTCAAAAAAGGAATAGAGCACTTGTTCTTCTATACATAAGTTGCAATTTGCTCTGTGGGAATAAAAAATATGGCTCAAAATTTTGTGTTATGTTATAAAAACATTATGTTTGTATTGCATAATAAATAAGATGTATGAAATTCGTTGATAGAATAGATGAAGCTGCACGATTAAAGGATGCTCTTGCAAGAGAGAAGTCCTCGTTAGTCGTGATGTATGGTCGTAGACGGTTGGGTAAGTCAACGCTTATCAAAAGGGTGTTGTCGGACACGGATGTTTATTTCCTTGCCGATCGTTCTGAAGGCCAACACCAGAGGATATTGCTTGCAAAAGTGCTTGCACAAGTGTTTCCGGATTTCGACAAATTGACATATCCGGATTGGGAATCTATGTTTCGTGCGGTCAATTATCGGACAGACAAACGTTTTACTCTATGTTTGGATGAATTTCCGTATCTTGTAGAGCAATCACCAGAGTTACCGTCTGTATTGCAGAAACTTGTTGATGAGAAGCAGTTGAAGTATAACCTTGTGCTTTGCGGTTCATCACAAAATATGATGTATGGGTTGTTCCTTGATTCTACTGCACCTCTATATGGGCGTGCTGATGAGATAATGAGGCTTGCACCGATACGTTTGCCGTATATTCAAGAGGCTTTGAACCTTGATGCGATGAGTGCCATTGAAGAGTATGCCGTATGCGGCGGTGTACCACGTTATTGGGAATTGAGGGAAAATAGAAGTTCACTTGATGATGCCCTGTGGCGCAATATCCTTTCTGTAAATGGAACTCTTTATGAAGAGCCGATAAAACTGTTTCAGGATGATGTGAAGGATATTGTCAAGACTTCGACGATAATGTCTTATATCGGTACTGGTGCAAATCGGCTTTCCGAGATTGCTGCACGATGCAATGAGCCGGCAACCAATCTGTCGCGTCCATTGAAGAAACTTATCGATCTCGGATTCTTGGAGAAAGATGTTCCGTTCGGGATTGATGAAAAGAATGCGAAAAAGAGTCTCTATAAGATAGCCGATCCGTTTATGGCATTCTACTATCAGTTTGTTGTTCCTAACCGTTCGTTCATTGAACTTGGTCGTCGCCTACCCATAGAACAGGCTTTGACTGCCCATTTCTCTGGGTATGTGAGTATGCAATGGGAAAAACTGTGTCGGGATGCTGTCACAGGAAATCTTGTTAATGGAGTAGTTTATGGCAAGGCAAAACGCTGGTGGGGTTCTGTTCTCAATGAGGATAAGAAGCCGGAACAGGTCGAATTTGATGTGATGGCAGAATCGCTCGATAAAAAGTATTTGTTGGTTGGTGAATGTAAATGGACAACTCAAGAGAATGGTAAACAGTTAACAACAGAACTTCTCCGCAAGGCTAATTTGCTGCCGTTTGCCAAGAAATACACCATAGTTCCGATGCTGTTTCTTAAGAATGCTCCAAAAGATGATGCTGGGAATGCAATGTTGCCGGAGAATGTTGTTGAGTTGATGAAATAGAATTGATTAAATTATATAACATATGAGTGGTGGATATTTTAATCGGCATATGATTGCCTTCGGAGAGATAGCTAATTCTATTGAGTGTGACATTGCAAGAACTTTACGACCTAAGCCTGAAAAAAATTGTGAAGATTATTGGACTATTTACGAGAAGGATAGCCTTAGCTCATACCATAGCTATAAGGGCTACATGAGTTTTGCCAGTTATGAAGATGCAGAATCTTTTCTTTTATTAGATAAAACTATAGTCAAGGCAGAACAAAAATATGCTGATCGACGATTCTTTGATGATGGGGTAATTTTCCAATCGAAAAAGCGAAATATGTCCGACACTTCTGACGGTGAACAAATTCCAGTATTATACTCAATTCACCATTGTTGTTATGACCGCTATCCCGATGAAGCGGATGTGTTGGAACTGTCCGATGAGACAATAAATGCTATGAAAGAGGCTTATCGGCAAATTCGTATAGCAGAAATATATGCAACTCGTGTAGATTGGATGATGAGTGGAGATGATAGCGAAGAGAGCTTCCGCGAACGTGTCAAGGAAGATTTGGCGGAGTTTGAAAAAGAATATGCTACTAAAGACTGGACTTATCTCGATGAAGATGACGAATAAAAATTATGGCATGTAACACATCATTAAATCAATAAAAATAATTATCTTTGCATACTATATGATGAGTTATATATGGCGAAAAATACGATGGGTACGAAGTTGCCCAGAAAACTGGAACAGAAGATGCAGATTGTGGGTGAGCAGATTAAGCTGGCTCGCTTGCGTAGGAATCTGAGCGTGGCTCAGGTGGCAGAGCGTGCTACCTGTTCTCCATTGACTGTGTCACGAATAGAGAAAGGTGCGCCAACCGTGTCTATCGGTATATATCTGCGTGTTTTGTATGCCTTGCAACTTGAAGAAGATATACTATGGCTTGCCAAAGAAGATAAAATGGGAAAAGCCTTACAGGATTTGAGTTTGAAGACAAGGGAGCGAGCCTCTAAAAAAGAATAAGCCATGAAGAAATTGTATGTATATGCCGATTTTGACTGGCTTAAAGAGATAGAACTCATAGGAGAATTAGGCTATGAATCTCTTCGTGGCTCAGATAGCTATTGTTTTACTTTTAGCAAGGAATGGTTGGCGCAGCATGGAGATTTGTTTTTGAGTGATGACCTAAATAATTATCCGGGGCAACAATATACGCAACCGGGTAAAGATATATTCGGATGTTTCTCGGATGCTTTGCCTGACCGATGGGGGCGTACTTTGTTATTGCGTCGTGAACAGATTGAAGCTGCTGAGGAAAAAAGACTGATTCGTAGATTGTCTTCTTTTGATTTCCTGACTGGTATTGATGACTTTTCCCGAATGGGGGGCTTCCGTTTCAAGGAAAACCTTAATGGAGATTTTATCAATGTAAGCGAGTCATTGCGGATACCACCATTGACAGATATTAGGGAGTTGATAGCGGCAAGTGAAGAAATAGAAAAGAGTGAAGAAGAGAATATCCTTCCAGACTGGAAGTGGGTTGTTCAGCTTGTTCAGCCCGGTTCTTCGTTGGGAGGTGCAAGACCTAAAGCCAATGTAATAGACACGGATAAAACTCTATACGTTGCAAAGTTTCCATCGCGTAAAGACGATTACGATGCCGGACTTTGGGAACATTTCAGCCATTTGCTTGCTATAAAGGCAGGAATAAATGCGGCACAGACCAAGGTGCTGACAACAGGAGAGAAATACCATACATTGCTCTCAAGGCGTTTTGATAGAACACAAGAAGGCAAACGGATTCATTTTGCATCAGCAATGACCTTGCTGGGACTGGAAGATGGAGATAATGCAACAAATGGACATGGCTATTTAGATATAGTTGACTTTATCCTCCAAAACTGTACAGATGTAGAATGCAATTTGCAGGAACTCTATCGTCGTGTAGCGTTCAATATCTGCATAGGCAATAGCGATGACCATTTCCGCAATCACGGTTTTCTTTTGACTGCAAAAGGATGGACATTGTCACCGGCATACGATATGAATCCAACGTTGAATGCATATCAAAGTCTGCTTATCTCTGCTGATTCCAACAAAGCGAATTTGAATATTTTGTTTGGTGCTTGCGAGGATTATATGCTCAATCGAAAAACTGCTGAAAAGATTGTCTCGGAGGTAATTGATGCAGTGAAAAATTGGCGAGGATTGTCAATCCGAATGGGGCTATCCAAAAGAGAAATGGATATGTTTGCCAGGGTATTGGATGAACGCATTATAACAGAGATTGTCGGTTGAGGATTGATTATAATACAACTAAATAATAATTGAAATAACGATAGCAAAAAAGATGGAAATACCATTCAAAAGAGTCGTTTGGAATGAGCATGAGGCCGCGCTTCTCGTAGATACATTTGAGAAGGTGAGGGAAGGTGTTGTCTCTCGTGACAAAGCCATTGTAAATCTATCTAAGAGATTACGTAATAGAATGGTATTAGATGGTATTGTTATAAATGAGAAATATCGCAATGTCGCAGGAATGGACTTGCAACTATTGTCATTAGAAAGAAGTGTTGATAGCAACGGAAACCTAGTAGAAGGCAACCATTTATCTCAGATTTTTTGCAAAATATATTTGCTTAGTAGAGATGAAAGAGAAACTTATAACACAATGTTATCAGATGCAAATTTGTTGTATCCAGAAATCCCTGATGAGGAGATATTTCCGGATGCTAACGCAAATGTAATGCATTCTTACATATCGTATGAGGACGAGCAAATTGACTCTTTTGTAAGTGAAGCAAAAGATGTGAAGTATAATGCGTGTCAAGCATTTATTGTAGAAACGTCAATAGAAAATCCATTATCAAAGTCCAATATAGACACAATTTCGCATGCTTGTAAAATCATTAGCGAGAGTGTAGATGAGGAAGTGTTGACTATACTGGAAAAGAATTTCTCTAAAGGATATCGACTTAACTCGCCAATTGCACGCAAGCGTTTTGCCATGTACTATACAAAGGAATATGGCAAAAATATAAATATATTTGACGACCAGATGGACTTGAAAATATCAGAATCGGGCATCGTATATAATGGTATTGTGTATGCGCCTAGTAAAATGATAGATGAAACCACCAAACAATCTCTGTTTGATTATATTGAAAATCAGTTTGCTAATGGTATTGTCTGTATATATTATAATGTGCTCTTCGAGCATTTCAGTCAGCAATTTTTAGGGCAGATTATGGTTGATGGTGAGATGTTACGGTACTATCTTGAATTCTATAATATAGAGAATATGTATCACTTTGATGAAGAATATTTTTCACAGGAAATGTCTGCAAATATTGACATTAATCAAGTGGTTATTGATTATGTGAAGGCTCAGGGTGGTTGTGTGACTGAAGACGAGGTTTCTACTGCATTTGAATATTTACCAAGAGAAAAGGTAATTGAGGCATTCTCTAGTAATCGTCATAAACTTGTACTATCAAGTATGAAGACACGATTTCATATTGATAACTTTCAACTTGAAGAGATTGACAAAATAGTAATTGTTGATTTTCTCTCAAAAGAGATTGCTTCTATGCAATATGTTACATTTTCTGAACTATTTGGCAAAATAGCCGAAATTGCCCCACGCGTAATAGAAAACAATATACAATTCACGCAAACTGGTATTCGTACTGCACTCTCTTGTCTGTTATCGGATAAATTTCACATCATTGGAGGTTTTATCAGTGATTACGATAACTCTGTTAGTGCTTATGATGCTTTTATCAACTTAGGTAGAGGTCGAGAGTCGTTCAATATTAGTGAAGTGGAAGTTATGGCAAACGATTTCAATGTGCCTATTAATTTCGAAGCTTTGGCTGTAAATAATGTTCGTGTATCAGAGGACATCTTTGTTAGTAAAGACTATATTACCTTCGATACAGAATTAGTTGACAAAGCTATATCTCGATTTTGCCAAAATGAATTTATTAGTATTTTGGATGTGAATACTTTTACGGCCTTTCCAGAATGTGGCTATCGTTGGACACCATATTTGTTGGAAAGTTATTTGTATTCTTACAGTAAAATGTTTATACTGAAGCACAAGGCTTTCAATAAGACCTCCGTTGCTGGAGCTATTGTTCGCAAAACTTCATGTTGTACAGACTATTTGGATATAATGGCATTAGCACTGGCTAATGCTGATATCCCACTTGATGAAAAATCGTCATTAGACTTCCTTGCTCAAAATGGATATATTGAGAGGAGAAGACTAAATACGATTAATGAAGTGATTAGAAAAGCTGAAAAAATGAAATTTAATTAATATGTACTCATATACTTACGATAATGAAACTGGTGGTATCTTGCTGAATAGCTCTCCACAAGCATTCAGCAAAGAACCACGTCCCGTCTACTCAAAAGAGCTAGATATATACGGTTTTGGTGCTTATTGGAATTACGATGAGAATGATGATGCCCCATATATGTGGGCAGAGGCAAACAATTACTACTATAGAGGTAAGCTTGTAGCACAGATAAAGGGTGGCTCATTTTTTACTAAGCCAGAAATTATCATCATCAACGAACCAGAGCCAAATAACAAACCATTAAAGCCTGTTGACGTGAATATGATGGTTCTTAAAAACAAGGTTATAATGGAGAATTTAACGGCTACAACGATTAAGGATGTATTTAATACCTACGCTAAATTTGAGGGTAAAGTTGATGTCTTTCATGTTTCTTTTAGTGGTGGTAAGGATAGTGTTGTAACTCTAGATATAGTTCAGCGAGCCTTGCCTCATAATAAATTTGTCGTAATTTTTGGTGATACGGGTATGGAATTACCAGAGACACACCGTATTGTTGACGAAACAATGGCTAATTGTAAAAAAGATGGTATAGAGTTTTATATTGCAAAATCTCACTTTTCACCATCGGAGTCATGGCGAAAATTCGGTCCACCGACATCAACTATCCGGTGGTGTTGTAGTGTACACAAAACGACACCACAGCTTCTTTTATTGAAAGATATTCTCGGTAAAAATAACTTTACAGAAATGGCCTTTGTAGGAGTTAGGGCTGATGAAAGCGTAAGAAGAAGCGAATACAGTTATATTTCTTATGGTACCAAACATCGTGGACAATATAGTTGTAATCCTATATTATATTGGAATTCGGCAGAAGTATATCTTTATATTTACTCAAACAGAGACAGACTACAATTAAATGAGGTTTATAAAAGAGGAAATACTAGAGCTGGATGTTTGGTTTGTCCTATGTCTACTAATAGGAACGATTATCTGAATTTTAGATGTAATCTAGATCAAACCAAAGCATTGACTGATATGATATTTGACTTAAACTGTAGTGAAAAAGACGGCACTCCAGAGAAAGTCAGCTATGTAGAAAACAACGGTTGGAAGGCAAGAAAAAATGGACGTGACCTTAAAATTGCTTTAAAGGATTATGACGAAGTCGTTCTAGGCAAGAATCTGTCGATAACATTTAAAAATCACGATAACTCGTGGAAACAATGGTTAAAAACACTTGGTCAGATATTGCCGACTGACAATACTAACGAGATCCGAATCATCAACAAGGGAGAAGTTAAAATCATAAGAGTAATTGAACTTGAAAATAATTATATAACAATATTAGTCTCAAACGAAGCTACTACAGGAAATGTGCTTTTTTTAAAGAATCTCCGCAAGATTTTTAGAAAAAGCCATTATTGTGTGGCATGTAAAGTATGTCAAGCGAACTGTAAGTTTGGTAATTTGTCTTTTGATGAAAACGGTAAAGTTTCAATTTCCGACAATTGTACAAGATGTGGTCAATGTTTAGACATTGACACTGGTTGTTTGGTATACAAATCATTGTGGCTATCAAAAGGTTTAGGTAACATGGATAAAAAAAGAACATTGGACTGCTATGCAGCGCATGGTCCAAAAATGGAGTGGTTCCAGGAATTTGTCAAACTTAGAGACGACTTTAATAAAAACAACAGTCTGGGTAGTGCCCAAAAACCGATGTTCAATCGCTTTCTGAAAGATGCAGGCATTATTGATGATAAATGCAACAGGACCATTTTGGGCGAGAAACTAGTTAATTCTGAGTTGCAAGACCTTTCTATATGGGGCTTAATGCTCATTAACTTAAGTTATACACCACAGGTAGGGTGGTTCGTAAAAACATTTGAGTTTGACTCCGTAATTTCGAGGACTCAAATTGTTTCCCTTTTGTCGAACATGGAGGATATCAAAGAAAGTGCGCTCAAGGCAATACCTCCCACTCTTAAGCGAATTTCAGCTTTGCCTTTAGGTAAGATTGGTTTCGGAACCAGCGATAAAGCTTCTAAAGACTTAGGCGGTTTGTCTTTCTATCGTACTGCTTGGCAAAATGCCGATTCAAAAGTTATCTTGTATGCCTTATACAAATTTGCAGAAGCTTGTGGAGAATATTATCAGTTTACCCTGACCCGATTAATGGATACAACAATTGAGAGTGATGGCGTTAGTCCTGTTCAGATATTCGGATTGGACAGAGAAACGATGGTTGGTCTGCTCAAAGGTCTTGCAACCAACTATCCAGAATTCATTTCAGTGACTTTTACTTTAGATCTTGACAACATCAACTTGCGTCAAGATAAGACTGCAGCAGACATACTTGACTTGTTCTAATATATAAGTTCTATGGACAATAAATATAAAGACTACTTTGACATTGACCCTGATTATTTTCCAGCGGTCAATCCTGATGTTATCAAAAGCAACCCAGAACTTTGGAAGAAGTTCTATCCTCACGAAACTTTTATCAAACTGATAAAGGACATCGTGAGTGTGCTTAATCGTCAGCAAAAGCAGAATATATGGGTGGAGGGAGCATATGGCACAGGAAAGTCACATGCTGTCCTCACTTTGAAGCATCTTCTTGACTCTACAGAACAAGAGACAAAAGAATATTTTGAGACATTCAACCTTGATCAGGACTTGTTGAAGAAGTTTCTGTACGTAAAGAGTGAAGGCAAGATTATCACGGTTCATCGCTATGCCTCATCAAGCATCAAAGGTGATAATGACTTGTTCATTGCTATCCAGGAGAGTATTGAACAGGCATTGCGTGATGCGGGCATTGATAATGCCGCACATGGAGCGATGAAAGATGCGGTTGTTAAGTATCTGAGCGATGAGTACAACAAGCAATATTTCAATGGACTAGTAACGGGCCCTTATGCAAGCCTTTTTGGTGGTAGCGACGCAGATAAGATTATAAAAGATCTTCAAGAGTACACAGAGGATGCTCTACGAGAGCTCATGCGGAAGATATTTAAGGTAGCCAATGAACGCCAAATAAGGGCATTTACTTTGGATGATAAGGGACTATGTGAATGGATTCGTGAAACCATTAGACAAAATAAACTCAATGCAATTGTGTTCATTTGGGATGAGTTCACAGAATACTTTCAAAACAACATGACAGCACTCACTGGCTTCCAAACCATGCTGGAACTCAGCGAGACAGAACATTTCTGTTTCATACCCGTAACGCACAAGAGCGAGGCACTCTTCAGTGCACAAGATACGATGAAGAACAAGATTCTTGGTCGTTTCGTGCGCCCCCGTTGTGTTATAGAACTTCCTGAAAACATGGCATTCCAATTGATGGGAGCCGCTATGCAGAAGAACAGCGATCCTGTCATATATCAGGAGTGGACAGAGGAGATTCTTCCCGACCTATGCGACCGTACGGTAAATTCACGTGTGATTGTCGGCAAACAGACCAAACTGAATGATGAGCAGATGAGGGGAATACTACCTATTCATCCTTATGCTGCAAGTTTATTAAAACACATCTCTACGTCATTCGACTCAAACCAGCGTTCAATGTTCGATTTTATCAAGAACGACCGTGGTGATGACACCCATGCTTTTCAATGGTTTATTAAAAATTGTGGTCCACTTGATGACAATCCATTGTTGACCATTGACATGCTTTGGAACTTCTTCTATGACATGGGTAAAGAGTCTCTTGCACTGAGTATCCGTCAGATACTAGACAACTATCCACGCCTAAGCCGTGCGAATCTGCTTGAGGATGAAAAGAGAGTTCTAAAAGCAGTTCTCTTGTTCCAGGCTATATCGTTTGAGGTTCGAGATAGTGTAGATTTGTTCTTGGCAAACGAGAAAAATCTGAATAGTGCATTTGAAGGTTCAGACCTTGAAGGTAAGGCTTCACACATTGCGGAGAAACTTGTAAGAGATAAGATTCTCTATAAGAAGATTGTTGGCAAGAACGATGTGTATTCTGTGTTGATTGGTGAGATGTCCGAGGATCAGATAGAAAAGCACAAGAAAAAATATCTGACCAAGACAACCTCCTCGTTGATAACAGATGGTGCTTTGGACGAGGCTATAGAATTGCCAGCAGCATTAAAATTGCGCTATAAGTTAGTATATGCCGGTATTACTGATTTTGAACAAACAACCAAGAAATGCATGAACGAGGCTGAAAGAGATGGAAAACATCTCTATGGTGTCGTTACATTCGCCAAAGATTCGTCTGAACGATTGGCTCTTAGCCAGAAAATAACCACAAAGCTAAACGAAAATCCGGATACGCCTGTTATCTTCATCGACTGTAGTAAGACTCTGCTTGGTGAGGAACAATTCGCAGAATGGGTAGAGTTTAAGGCCAAGGCTGATTACCACTCTGGTAAAGACAAAGATCAGTCTACACAGAACTCTAACTATGCCAACGATGTTCTGAAGAACTGGCGTAAGAACATCAAGGATGGAGAATTTGTCTATTATTCGAAGGTACGTCTCAATGGAGAAACACTGGCAACAGAAGATGCTCTGATGGACGAACTATGTGCCTATAATAGAAAGATTTTCACCAATGGTCTTGAGTGTTATAACGTCATAGCTAACATGTGGACTCTTAATGCAGCCCGTCAAGGCGCAGAATGTGGTTTGAAAGAAGAAATTGCAGGAACCTTCAGATCTTCCAATCCTAACACCAAGTTGGAGGTTGCACTTAATGGTGCATGGAAAGTACAGGATTATTGGACATCAAGCCCTTCGCTCAACATCTCTGCCATAAAGGCAAGATTGGAAGAGTTGATGAGAACCAAATTAAGACGGGATGGTAGAATCTCTATCAGAACGATCTTTGAGACTCTGTCAGAAGCCCCCTATGGATTTATGCCATGCAATCTTTCTGCCTTTATTCTTGGTTTCTTGCTGAAAGAATATTGTGGCGGTAAATACACTTGGAGTGACGATACGACTAGTGATGAACTTACTGTTGACAAGATGAAGGAGATGATTCATGAGATTCTCCAACAAGAAAAGACCCCAAACCCACGTTATCGTGACAAGTATATTGTTACGATGCCACAAGAGGTGAAGGCATTCATTGACATTACTTCAAAAGCATTTGGTATATCAAAGTCGCAATGCACCTCCGTAGAAGCTGCAAGGGAAAGAGTGCGTGCCAAAATGCGTGAACTTTCGTTCCCTATTTGGACACTTGACTATATTATCGAGGGTGAATCAATTGATACAGATGTAGAGGTGGTCAAACGTCTTGTTGAGCTTTATGGTTTCCTTGCAAACAATGTGAAGGAAGAGACAGACATGTCAGAAAATGATATCGCAATTGAGATTGGCAAGATTAGTTTAAAGAATGCGTCTGCTATATCAGATCTTGAGAAGTTGTTCACGGCAGAGAAATGTCAAATAGGCATCAAGGCCTTCCTTGATGTATACAAGGATGGAGAGTTGATTAAGCTTGCGAATGCAGTTAATGATGGTAACCAGTATATTAATGTGCTTCGCAGTAAGTTCGCTGTTGATGCAGCTAATTGGGTATGGCGTAAGGGAACGGCAGAAGCTGTGATTGACTCAGTTATCTTAGAGTACCAAATTATCGAAGAAAGCAACAAATGTGTTGGTACTAGCAAGTCGTATAAAGATGCACTTCGCGCATGGAGTGGCAAGGCAAATAACATGCGTCTGTCTTTCAGTGCAATCAAGAACGATGTTGATGACCTGGATGTGTTATTGGGATACATCTATGAGATTTGTACAACAGACCAGCTCCAAGAACAGCACAAGCAAGCCTTCTTAGATAGCATGAAGATTTTTGGTGCAAAATTCGTAGATTTTTACAACAATCGTCAGAACGACGTGTTTAAGAAAGTTTGCGATTTCGAATTGACCGGCCTTAGCGATGCTGACAAAGACAAAGTGTATGGAGCTATGCCTATGGGCTGCTTCACCAAGGATAAAGTCGGTTACAGTAACTTAGTAGCCCAAATGGTAGAAGAACAGAAGAAGGGATTAAACTCTATGAAGCTCAGAAACATTTGGCGAGAAAAGACAAATACGTCAAGTCCGTACCAATGGTCTGAGCAATTCTCGATGCCTATTTTTGCAATGTTGGCTGAACAGGAAGTGACTGTATGTCGTAAGATTTTCGCAACAATCAATTCAAACAAAGCAGATGCAAAGGATATTTCCGATGCCATCACATATCTTGAGAATGCGAAATTCTTTGACTTCTTGAGTGATGCCTCACAGCGTGATAAGATGTTTGTTAAAAACATTATTCGTGATAATGCGGTCATGCTATCAAACATTGCTGAGGTAAAGGATTATTTGCGAAGTCACGTGACTGATGTACCATACTATTGGTTTGGCTCACCATCTGTTCAATCAACCTTAAATAAAATGGCCGAGGCTAAGTATAACAAAGATGGATACGAAATCGCCTTCCAGAAGATTGACCAGATGAGTGCCGAGGATGTAAAGAAATACCTCAAAGACCTTATCAAGAACAACAAGAACGTAGGTGTAGAAATAATTAAAAACAATTAAAGCCTATGACTCGCGAGGAAGTTTGCACTAAAATAGACAAATATTTAAGTAACGATTGCCACCAACCGATAATGGTTGATGTGGCTGCCACTACTGAATTGTGTCAGTTGGAAAGCCATTACAATGTTGGTCATTTATTTCTAAAGGCCAGTAAGTTTGTCAATGATGGCGGTTTTTTGATGATGGATCAACTAAAGAATGAAGTTCAGACCCAACATGGTGTTGTTTTCTTAACAGAAATATCAACTTATTTGAAACTTCATGGAGAAAATGAACTGAAGTCACAGTTGCGTGCTCTATTGGATATACAGTTAGAGGGGAAATTGATTATTATTACACATGCATGCCAAAAGTTCATGAAAAAGTTCGACCGTCGATTGTTCGACACGAATAGAATCATGTTTATTGGTGTATCGGATGATGCCAATCTTTCAAAGATATTCTTCATCTCTAAGCGTATTCCACTCAATTATGATTTGATAGAGGCACCTTTCGCTCATTCTTTACGCGAACTTCCTGCTATGTTGGAGAAACACGACATCAAAGACATATTTGTTATAACGGAATTGAAAAAGGGTGATTTTCCCAATACGTTGTTAGATATTCGTGAGGTGTCTTCATCGCATGAGGCACTTGTTAACTTCTACACGGAGCTGATGAACTTGAACAAGTCTTTCGGAACAGAAGAGCAGTGGACTGAACTGTTGAGAATTCTGCAGCATGAGAATTATGAATGGAGTGCTATTGAGAAAAATCCCGACCTCCTAAAAATGGTTTTGTCCAAGGGTACGGCTTCTACTCAGAACGCTTTCGTTGAGTGGATAAAATTTATAATCAAAAAACTTCATGGTGCAAAAGGCAATGAATATCTTACAGCAGTTATTGCAAAATCCAATACGGTAGAAGAATATAAGACTTGGCTCTATGACTATCTCTTAGAAATAGAGGTTAACGATGGAACATTCCAGCAGTACTACAAAGAGCGTAAGGAGTTGTTGTCAAGCTACGAGATGGATTCCAATTTCATAATATCGTATTGTAAAAAAGTGACTGCAAAGGAATCGCAGGCACTCTATTACTTGACAGACAACACCAAGATAGAAAAAGAAACCATCATAAAGAGTATTAGTAGCTTTGTCGCAGGACATAGCCGGGAAGAGTTTGAAGATGTGTTGAAGAAGGTCTATCCAGCCCTTGCCGAATATCTTTCCCCATACAATTATAGTCAGTTTAGTGAGTATTTTGACCAATATAAATATTCAAAGGTCACAAATACGATGACTCCACGTTTCATTCAGCTGGCAGAACAGGAAGTTTCAGAAAAACGCTTTCTTGACATGCCTCCAAGAGCAAAGGTAATAGACAAGATGGAGAAGAAAAAATCACATCTCTATTTTGTTGATGCTCTAGGTGTTGAATTTCTTGCTTACATACAAGAACAATGTTACAAGCGCGGACTGGACTTTTCTGCTAAAATCGGTTATTGTAATTTACCGTCTATCACATCGATGAACAAAGAGTTTGTTGATGAATTTAGCTCATGTACAAGCATTAAAAGCCTTGACGAACTAAAGCATGATGGTCAATTCGACTATAATTACGAAAAGGTAAAGCAACCAATCCATTTAGTAGAAGAACTTGCCATCATTGACGAAGTAATATCTATAATAGATAGTGACTTACAGCAAGGTAGTCTTGAACAGGTTTTCATAGTTTCTGACCATGGCTCAAGTCGAATGGCAGTAATTGCAGAATCAGAAAATAAATGGGAAATGTCAGAAAAAGGTCAACATTCAGGACGTTGTTGCCCTAAGTCAGATCTTGATATTAAACCTGATTGTACAATTGAAGAAAACGATTTCTACATTCTATTGAACTATGATAGATTCAAGGGCGGTCGTAAGGCTAACGTGGAAGTTCATGGAGGAGCTTCTTTGGAAGAAGTTCTTGTGCCTATTATAGAAGTAACAAAGCGTGGTCAAGCTATAGAATGCAAATTAGATAATACCTCGAAGGTTGTAACCTCAAGTTTTAAGAAAATTGCGAAGATTAGGATATACTTGAGTAAGACTCTGGATGATGTTTCTATCTTAGTAGATGGCAAATACTATTACAGCGCCCAATTGGTGGATGGTCAACAGTATATCTATGAGATAGCTTTACCTGATATCAAGAAAGCAGGCATACATACTTTCGATGTCCTTGTCGGCGAGTCATTCGTTGCAAAAGGCATATCGTTTGAGATGAAGAAAGAAGGTGCTAACGAACATAAGTTTTTTTAAATGAATTCATATTATGCAAGATAAATTAAGAGAATATTTTGAAGATATGGTGGTGTATAAGGATTTGAAAGAAAGCAATTTCTTTAAATCCTTAAGCTTACCTGCATTCCTCCGCGACTGGCTTCTCAAAATGTTTGAGGATGAAGATGGACATTTTGATGTTACAGAAATGACAGATTTCATACATCAATACATTCCATCAAAAGTTCAGTGGACTGGTATCAAAAATAGAATAGTGAAAGAAGGTGAGACAGTAAAGCTTCTCACTAGAATTTCAATTGATATTGATATCAAAACTCAAGATGTTACATTTTCTCTCCCTGATTTCGGTCTCAACAATAAGGAGACTCTGATAGAGGATAGAGTTTGGGATGAATGCAAGGATGAACTTGTAAAAGCAAAGGAAAGTTGGGGAATTATAGAATTAGGTTATCGCTATCCAGAAGGCAAAACACCAGGTAAAATCAAATTGGTCTCTTTTGCCAATTTTTGTCCCTACGAAATAGACCTTGACTTTTACAAGGATGTTCGTCGTAACTTTTCTGTTCAAGAATGGATTGATGTTATCTTGGGTGCTATCGACTACAATGCAGATGGATATGAAACAGAAGCTCAAAAATTAGCCATGCTAACACGTCTTCTTCCATTTGTAGAAAAGAGAGTAAACCTCATAGAGCTTGCACCAAAGGGTACAGGTAAATCCTATGTATTTGGCGGTATAAGTCGCTATGGATATCTTTGTGGTGGCAAGATGACACGTGCCAAGTTGTTTTATGATTTGGCTCGTAGGGAAGAGGGACTTGTGTTCTATCATGACTTTATAGCTTTCGATGAAATCTCCAAAGTAGAGTTCGATAATCCAAATGAGATGGTACAAACACTACTTGGATACATGGAGCAAGGTACAGTTAAGATAGGTGACAAGAATGACGTAGCAGAAGCTGGTGTCGTAATGCTGGGAAATATAGACCAGGAGGACATGGATGAATGGAAGAATATGTTTGCCGGATTGCCATCTTTTTTAAAGAATAATAGTGCCTTAATTGACCGTATTCATGGTTTTGTTAAAGGTTGGGATATTCCTCGTATGAACGAGGGATTGAAAATCTGTGGCTGGGCATTAAACAGTGAGTATTTCACATCTATTATGCACATGTTGCGAGATGATGTTTCATATCGTGCCATTGTAGACCGTCTGGTTGACTATCCAGCCGATTCGGATACACGAAACACTGAAGCTGTAAAACGTATTGCAACCGCATACCTCAAACTGTTATTCCCTCATGTTAGAACTGCTGAAGATGTTAAGCCTCGTGAATTTAACCAGTATTGTTTGCGCCCTGCTTTCAGAATGCGAGAAATTGTTCTAAGACAAATGGGTATGCTTGACGTTGAATACAAGGGAAAAGAAATGCCTAAATTTTCTATAAATCCTGTCGGTGATGAGAGTTAAGGAATGTTTAGCTTGCGGTAAGAGACCGCTAGACAAAGACACCATTGGTATCAATAAAAAGCTACTTGGTGAAGATATTGAGAATTATTATTGTATGGACTGTTTGGCTGATTACTTAGGTTGTACGGTACAAGATATTCTTGATAAGATAGAAGAATTTAAAGAAGAAGGTTGTAAACTATTTAGTTGAACAAATGAAAAGACTCATTTATGCAGATAATGCGGCTACGACCAAGATGAGTCAAGCTGCGTGTGAGGCAATGATGCGATTTCAGTTGACTGATTTCGCCAATGTCTCACAGCCTTATTCTTTTGCTCGTAGTGCTAAAAAAGCATTAAAAGAGGCGCGAGAAACCATAGCAAGATGTATTAATGCTTCTCCTAATGAGATTTTTTTTACTTCATGCGGAACGGAAAGTGATAATTGGGTTATTAAGGGATGTAAGTGTAGTAGAATATATACCTCACTAATAGAACATCATGCTATATTGAATGCTTGTATAGATGTTGCTTCAGCAGGGAAAGAAGTTTTTTATATACCTGTTAATAATACAGGTATGATTGATTTTCAAACTCTAAATAATTTACTTTCTGAAAAATCGTTGGTTTCTATAATGATGGCAAACAACGAAATTGGTACAATACAGCCAATAAAGCAACTTGCAAGAATTGTACACGATCATAATTCCTTATTTCACACAGATGCAGTTCAGGCTGTTGGACATATCCCTGTTGATGTACGAGACTTAGATGTTGATTTTTTATCTGCTTCTGCTCATAAATTTAATGGTCCAAAAGGTATTGGCTTTTTGTATATAAAAGAAGGGCTTAAAATTAATCCGTTAATATCAGGTGGCGCACAAGAAAACTCTTTGCGAGCAGGTACAGAAAACGTTGCGTCAATAGTGGCAATGGCAATAGCGTTAGAAGAGAATACATCTCAGTTAGAAGATAATATGACATATATTCAAGGCTTAGAAAATGCCCTTATACAAAAGTTATTATCATTGAATGTTGTATTTCATAAGAATGGTGCTGAAGTAAAAATCCCAGGAAATGTAAGTTTATCCTTTAATGGATTTAGTGGCGAGTCGTTATTGCATCGTCTAGATTTATGTGGAATATGTGTATCAACAGGTTCTGCATGTGATAGTAGGAATACTCAGATTTCTCATGTTTTAAAAGCCATAGATTTGGATGAGTCTTTTGCGAAAGGTACTATACGCATCTCATTAGATAAGAATAATACCTATGAAGATGTAAATAGGATTGCAGAAGTATTAGCTCATATTGTTAAATAAAAAAGTTCTATAATCTGTAATAACAAAAGGAAATGTGGATTATTATAGCGGAGGAGATGTCCTATGCAAAAATAACAAATAAGAGTATAGTAGGCTAAAATGTAAACATAGAAATATGAAAGATAATTCAAATAATATCCCAGAACTGCTATCTCCTTTTGATCAGTTGAGAGAAGTGGATGGCGAGGGTAAAGAGTGGTGGAACTCGCGAAAGCTGGCACGTGTGATGGGGTATGGTAAATATTGGAACTTTGAGCGTGTGCTTGCCAAGGCTCAGGCGTGGGTATCTCAAAAAGGATATTCATTAGGAGTGCATTTTGTCGAAATGGAGGAAATGGCAGAACTAGGAAGTGGTGCGACACGCAAAGTCATCTCCTTGAACCTATCTCGTGTGGCGTGTATGGCTGTTGCCATGAATGCTGACGCAAAAAAGGCGATGGTAAAAGTGGCAAGAGACTACTTTTCGCAAACCATGACACCCGAGGTTATGGAAAAGAGCATGGAGTCAACCATCATTCTTTATCGTGGTGTCAAAGGAAAAGCTCAAGTGCAAGTCATCTTCGATACCGATACATTTTGGCTCTCTCAGCAGAGAATGGCAGAGTTGTTCGGGGTAACAGTTCCTACTATCAATTATCATCTTGACCAAATTGATAAAAGTGGGGAAATCCATTTGTCCGATGCAATTAGAAAAATTCGAATACCTTCGGACAAATGGTCTGGAGAAGTCTTGATGTATAATCTTGATGTAGTGATTGCCGTTGGCTATAGAGTGAACAGTTATGAGGCAACTCAGTTCCGTATCTGGGCTACCGGTGTTTTGAAGGAGTACTTGAAGAAAGGTTTCGTTCTGGATGATGAACGTCTGAAAGGCAAAAACGTTTTTGGAGCGGATTATTTTGATGATTTGCTGGAGCGTATTCGTGAGATACGTACCTCTGAGCGCAGGTATTATCAAAAGGTAACTGATATTTACAGTGAGTGTAGTGTTGATTATGACAAAAACTCAGAAGTTACACTTGCTTTTTTCAAGACTGTTCAGAATATCATGCATTATGCTGTTTCTGGTCAGACTGCCGCTGAAATCGTATATCATCGTTCTGATGCAGAGCGTCCACACATGGGATTGACAACTTGGAAAAATGCGCCCAATGGCAGGGTTATCAAGAGTGATGTGACTGTTGCTAAGAATTATCTTTCAGAAAAGGAAGTAGAAGAATTAAATCTGCTTACCACTCAGTATCTGGACTATGCAGAACTTCAAGCCAAAAATCATGTGCTTATGACAATGTCGGATTGGAAGCGAGCTTTAAATCGTTTTCTCGAATTCAATCAACTTGAAGTTTTGATAGATAAGGGAACAATATCTCATCAGCAAGCAGAAGAGAAAGCTGTAGCCGAATATGAAAAATTCCGAATCATTCAAGATCGTGAAATCATGTCCGACTTTGATCAGCAGCTGAAACTATTGTTGAATGGGCGATGAGATATTATGAATGATTAAAGTGAGAGGATGATTTGGTACCATTCTCTCACTTGTTTGATTGTCTACAACTAACTGATAACTAGTTGATAATTTGCCTATTTTACATCTTATGCAGTGGACTGCGTATTTTTACGCACCGAATATATCAATGACTATTTCAACACTTTGGGAAGTAAAATCGTTATCGCGATTCCTAAAACAGCCATGGCAGAACACCAAGTCACAGCCTTCCAAATCACTGCCGAGTGTAAAATCTCTGTATTTGCCACAATGATGCAGACGAAAAAAGAAGATAGGGCAACCAGTATTATAATGGTGATGTAAAATGCGGTAGCCGGGATGGGAATGAAGTTGGCGGCTTTCTTAATTCTTCGCTCGGCTTCTTTGCATTTGTTCTCTATCTGGCCGACAAAATTACAGAGAAGGGTAGCTCCGAATTTTAGAGCCAGATTTTGCATTTCGTCTGAAATGTATGGTTCACACTTCTGGATGGATTCGGACAGTTTTTCAACTTTTGTTCGCAACTCATGCACATTGTCATTCAGTTTGGCCAGTTCCTTTACGTTTAAATTAAGCAGGCGGTTTTCTTCCTCTAAAAATTCGTTGTGAGGATTGCTTTTTACCGTCTTAGCTTCATTCATTTCAGCTGTGAAATCAAATTTCTCCCTCATAGCTTATCGTTTTAATCCTATTTTCGGTTTCTTCCCTAACGAACGACTGGCTGCACGAGCGCATCTGCGAGCCCATTGCAAATCGTCTTCGTCCTTGTCGCGCCACGGAAGGTCGCTTTGAGAACCTCCACCACCTCCATCGGTTGTTACATTGGGAGTATCTATCAGTCCAACAAATATAGCTACAGCCATATCGGTAAGTTCCTGACAGTTGGCAATAAACCTATAATCAAATTCGTCATTGAAACAGTCAAGAACTTTTTCCGGGATATAGAATCTGTAATCCTTACCTTCATAGCTGAGGGTATAGGAAATCATATCCTGACTATATGTGAGATATTGGGTATAGTCAATAGGAGCAACCTTATGTATCGCTGCCTGTTGAACGGTTGGGGGAGTATCGCTCCTAATGGCGGTAGCTGGCTGATGGTGCAGCTTCTTCCATGTCGCAGGAAGTTTCGAGACCATCAGGTTTCTGCTGACTCCCAATTCGGAAGCCTTGTATTTGGTATTCCCATGCATGAGCGCATATCCACGGAGAACTCCTTTCTTATCCTCTCGTTCATACACGACGTAGCCTTTCAGGGTAAGAGCATTCTTGTACTCATCCCATGACCACAATGGCATTGCTTTCAGCACCTCCATGCAGTCCCGATTTACTTGTGGAATGTTGAGATTTCGGATTTGTGCTGCAGTCGTCCAGCCACGTTTCTTTGCCACTCGCTCGGCTGCACGTTGTGCTCGAAGATGAATGTTGTGGTCATTGTTGATATTGCCATTTTCATCCAAACGGCAAACCGCAGCGTGGAGATGGGGAACTTCGCCTTTAGATTCCGTATGCAGCCAAACCGAGTATTTGCTATTAGCCAAATTGGTTTGGCAAGAACGGACTTTTCCGTCCTTGCCGATAATCACTTGTTTGTCGAACTCCTCAGCAAAGTCGTGCCAGAGCTTTTGCCAGTCCTCCATGTCATAGAACTGGGTATGTTCGGGCGAAGGACTCAGCTCGATTCTGATAACGGAGTTCTTTATCGGTCGATGCTGGGATAGGGTCAACTGCATGGAGTTCCATATCCCCATAGCGTCCGGTTCTGAGGGCAACAGGTTGTCCAATACCCGATAAATCTTCTCCGGATGTTTTTTGTGCTGTGATTCGCCGGTAATGTAACGGATGTCGTTTATACCGTGCGATATGGCTTTGGCTTTCGCAATCATTCTTCTTCGGATTTTGGGTTAGACAGAATTTTATTCTTCTCTTTTACTGCATTCAGGAACTGGCAGACATTTTCGGCCACATTGCCAAGTTCCTTGAGCCAGCCGACCATGAACGGAATCTGATTGAACATTGCCATGCGCTGCTTTGTGGACATTCCGTGTAGGGCGGATGTGTATTTTATGAGGTCTGACCGACAATCGTCCAGATTCTGCAACAGAGCAGCTTCTTCTTTCGTAAGCCTTGCTTTGGGCTTGAAGTTATAGGCACGTGATAATATGTAGTCACTTACGGTCATGCCGCATTGCCCGGCCAGTGATTTTATATGCTTCTTCTGAGTAGGAGTGACTTTAGCTCCGATAAAGACACTTCTGGTTTCTTTCGAGGAGTCCGATGTATTTTCAATATCTTCTTTCATTTGAATCGTTTTATAATGGTTGAATAGGTGCGAGCTTGCGAGTACCGCACCGGCGAGGGAACTGAGCAGGCGAGAGCGCCAATGTACAACCGTAACGCAGTGAGGTTATACCTTGGCATATCTCGCAACAGTTACCTGTTGATGCTTCTCGACACGTCATATAGGATGCGTATAGTGAACTGGCACTCAGATAGGAAACATAGGATGATATGAGCCTCTAAAAGGGGGGAGAATATGAATATCTCACATGATGTTTTCCTGCCGACTTTGCTTTATTCTTATATATACGCCCCGACAATAAAGTAAAGTTGAACTCAATAATGGTATTCTGGATTGAAGGCATAATCTTTCCCTTCTTTTATAACCATTTGTTTGTCGCTTAGCAATGTTGCGACCTTTACCGCCTTGTTATAACCGAGTTTTATACCCTGTAATCCGTAACCCTCTTTCAAGCGTTCTATATAATCATCGTAATTGCTGATGTTGCCATTGGCAAAAACGGCATCCAATGCTGGACGATGTACATTCTTTGGAATCTCCTTGTCTGGATCGAACGGTCCTTTGGTTGGTCGTCCAGTCTTCTTCTCTTTTGGCAGATAGGACTCTACCGGTTCGGGCATGGCTTCCTCGTTTATGCGGAAAGCGAAAGGCTCAAACTCACGGTCACGGATATGGACGGCTTCGACTACGCTTACAGCTTTGTCCTCTTTGTCCACTTCGACCTGCATGATGGTTTCCGCTTTATTGTTTAGTTCCGTGCCGATGTGACCACGGGCATGTTCATCATTCTTGTTCTGATGCAAGACGGTATGGATATGGATTTGCTTGTCATCCGTCCACTGCATGAATTTGGAGATGATGTCGGTGGATTCGCTGGAGGAATTGATGTCGTAAAGGAAATCACGAATGCCATCTATGATGACCAATCCCAAATCCGGTATTATGCCAATGGCCTGTTCGACTATCGCCAGACGTAGTTTAGGGGAAAACTTGCGCAGAGCCAGCATAATCAGATTATCCGGATTCTTGTATTCCGGCAAGTCGGCCAAACGTAAGATGCGCTTCAATACCTGCTGGCAATGATACCGCCCCTGCTCTGTGTCTATGTATAGAATCTTCCGCTTATTTTCGGGAAATGTAGACCGGTAATGAAGTACGGTGCTGTTATTCAATGCCGATGCGACAATGGCTGAAACGTTGAAAGTTTTCTTGCTTTTGGCTTTTCCGATGGAAGCACTGAAGTTTCCCAATGTTCCGATAACAGTATCGTCAACCATCAGAACCACCGGGGAGTGTTCGTATGTACTTGTTGCGCTTATTGTTGACTCCGCCATATAAGCGGCCAATTCTTCAGGAGAAAGAATAATAGTGTCTGTCTTTTCCATCGCTACCAGTTTTTAGGGTTCGGTTTACGGCGATGGGAGGCGAGCAAAGACTCATTCTCGTCCTCGAAATTTTGCGGAGCCGGATTCTTCCGGGAAGATTCCAGCCATCTATCCAGTTCGTCACGATAGATGTAGAGATGCTTTCCCTGTTTTATAACCGGAATATCGTCTTTCTTGACCTTGTAATAAAAGGTCGACAACGGCATTTTAAGATAGTTGCAAGCCTCCTGTACGGTCATGGGGACGTGCGTGTTCTCTTTGGTTTTGTACTGCTTGGAAAGTTTCTCCATAAGCAGGTTTTCCATACTTGCGATTCTGTCGCATAGTTCGCCTATCACAGTCGGCAGGTCGTTGAATGTCAGTTGGTCTTTTTCCATATTATAATTAATTTGATTGTTTAATATGCTGCGAACCAACTCAATGAAACCTTGCAGAACAATACAGACCGGATTAATTATTTCGTCTGCAAACTTTTTTTATTGCGAGTCATCATTATCTGTATCTAAATGGAAGCGATAGTCGCCTTTATCTGGTATATCAATGGGAATCTGGCTTGATACATTATCCCGTAAATTAAGCTTAAGATATTCAAGGGTTGCGTTTGCAAGTTCGTATGGAAATGATTTCTTGATAAAAACGGCTCTTTTCGCTAAGGGCACTCCCAAGCGTTCACCGACATTCCATGCCAAATGGCGAAGTCCCGGCGACCTCAGCGGATTGTCTATATTGGAACGAATCGGTTTATATGACTCAGGTTGATTGTAAGCCATATACTCTATATTGGAAATGAGGGTGGCAATATCCTCTTTTGAGAGATAGGGGGCAGTCTTGACGGTTACATATTCCCGAATCGCATCCATAATTTCCGCTTGCCTTTCAATCTCTTTCTTTTTGAGTTCCACCAATATGGAATCATATTTATTCAAATGAGAATCTTGCGGACAATCAGAGTTTACAGTATCTTGATTCGACTGTTGGGACGGAGGACATTTCTGTTCAAGCAAATCCATCGGTTGCTCGATGGGCAGTGTTTCAGTAACATCCGTAGATTCTATGGCGTTCTCTGATTTTACAATAGGGGTATATGGTTCGCCCAAAGAGAAGTTGATAGGATTTTTTGTCAGCCAGTTATAGAAAAATTTGTGCAGGAGTCCGCACAATATGATAGCTATTACCAGTCCAAGGATGACTGGAGTCGTTATACGCATGATATTGATGTCATGGCAAAGGAAAAGATAAGTATCTATGGCCGCATAAATGATAACGGACAGTGCGAGGATAAAACTTATCTTTTTAGTCTGAATTTGTTTTTTATTCGTCATAGTCTGCAAGTATTTGGAATCGTTTCGCGCTAAAGATATAATCGATATTCCAGATAGTTGCAATAAAGAGACTGATAGTTACCACGTATCATGCTAAATATCACGGTCAGAGTATGATTTTTCACCTAAAATCATACTCTGACCGCAGAAATCGAGGACAAAGTAGCTGTCAGTCTTGCCGTGTCAGGGTGATTTTCTTGCTGGCTTCACGTTTGTTGACATCCACGACTTTGATATACCTTTGAGTGGTGGTGATACTCTTGTGCGCCATGATGCTCTGTATGGTGCGGATGTCCGTCCCTGCAGCTGCTTGTAGCGTCGCAAATGTTCTACGATACGAGTGAAATGTTATGTTCTTGGTAATTCCGGCAGAACGAATCCATTCTTTCATCGGTATTTGCGTCCAACTGCGCATAAGCCCCTTGAATACCAAACCCTTCTTTTCAGAATTATAGCCAATCAATCCCAAAGCTTCTTCACTGATGGGAATGATGTCTTCCGCCTTGTTCTTTTGCGTAATGATGTGTACGCATTTCCCACCGGCAGAATAGTCCACGATGTCTTCCCAACATAGCGAGAGAATGTCACTGATGCGCAAGCTGGTCATACAGGAAAACAGCGATGCCGTTTTCAGAATAGGTTTCTTGCAAGGTGTCTCAGCCAATTTGTACAATTCCTCAACTGACAGGGCCTCTTTCATTACATCTTCTGTCTCTATCTTTTCCAAGAAATCATTGACATTGGTCTTTATCATCCCATTACGATAGAGTATTTTCAGGAAACCTCTGAAAGTAGACCAGTATCCTGATGCGGAGTTCCGTGTGATACGTCCGTTACGCCTTAGCTTCTTGGCACTCAGCAGATATTCCCGAAACTTGTTACAGAGGTCGATGTCAATCTCTTCAAAAGTGCATTTATCATGTACGAAGTTACTGAAATGCAGATAGACAAACTCCCATTTCTGGTCATGCTTACGGAGCTGCTTGCGATAATACTCCAGAAAGTCTGCCTTGAGTTTGTACTTGTCAAAGAAGTCATACCGTTCATTGACTACCGACTCGAACCTGCGGCAACGGATGGCTTCGGCTTTCTCGGTCATTACCTCGTTGAAATTCTGTTCACGTTTGTTTCTCGGATTGGCATAGATATAAATACCAAGCGATTCATGACGGATAACTTTCATTGTCTCTTTGTCTCGATACCCCGGATAATAATCCAGATAGAAAGACATCATCCTGCCTTTTAGCGGACGTGTCCTTAATGTCACGGTCTTGCATTCATGCATAATGTTATATTTTTATGGTTATTATTAATTCGTCGGCGAAACTCTATAATGTAATCATGCAGATTACCTACAGCAGGGATTAATTTTTGAATAATTTACGGATAGTCATAAATTAGACTATTTGCGGACACCCATTACCCGGTCAAACTCCACTTTCAGGAATCTGACGAACCGTCCGTTCTTCTCACGGTTGATCTGATGGAATTGCAGAATACCGTAAACCGAATCACGAGAGAGCTTGAATTTCTCCATCGCCTCCTTGACGGTGTAGTATTCCGCCTTGCTCTCCTGCTCGGAACTCTTCGAGAGGTCGAAGTGGAGCTTTGAGTAGAATATCTGCCCATGCTCCTTCTTGGATGGAATGTTGTTCCGATACACCTGCGAACGGATGGCGACACGTGTCATGCCGTACTTTTCCTGAATTTCTTCGGGCGTGTACCATTCGGTCAGGTCGGAATCCACTTCGTATTTGGCAAAGGCGGCATCGATATGTTTCTTGCTGTAATAGTTGAACTGGCGAATTCGTACCTTCGGAACTTTGTGCTGCCGTGTATAAGTCCACACCCATTTGGCGTTGACCTTATATTTCTCTGCAATTTCTTCAGCGGTATAATACTCGGTGATGTCGAAATCTTCTTTGGGCATTATACGTTCATAAGGTTTGGTTTTCATCATCAGTTCGATGTCCGCACGGCGGATGAGCGACTTCTTGCCGCTGATGCGTGAAGCCCGAAGTTTCGATTCCTTTACCAATTTATATATGTATTGCCGAGTTACGCCCATCAGTTTTGCTGCTTGGGCAAAAGAGAAGAAATCCTGTCCCTCGGCGGCTTGTCGAGGTTGCAATAATTCTTGCGATCGTTTCAACTGTCGCTTACGTTCCCGGATGCGCTCCTTGTAGCCAAGATTGGAACACTGGTGGCTACAATAACAGGTCGTTGTTTTTTGAGCTATGAATGGCTTTCCGCACCATTGACAAATCTTTCTTACTTCCATATTTTCCTCCTTTACATTGGGGATAATTTCGCCTTATTTCTCCCGATTTTTGTCAATACATGTAAACCACTGTCAACACACGTCAACTAATGCGTCACTGTGACATTCGGGCTAACCGTGAATTTCTGTCGCGGTAGAAATATGATAGAAAAATATAGATAAAAACCGTTATCTCCAAATACGGACTGGAAAGTGTTAGAATATAAAAGTCGCTGAAATACAGCGACTTTATTCTAAATGGTTATAGTTAGTTATGGCAGTTTCTAAGCCATCACTTTCCGATGCAGAAAATATAAATTGATTTGTAATATATTGATATTTAGTATGCTTTTCCCTATTATTTATATGAAGAGGGACAAACTGGGGACAAAATTTATACAAAAATAACACTAAAAAAAGAAAACATAATTTTTGGAACTAAGTAATTCTCAAAATCGTATGCTAACCAAAAGAAAAAGGAAGAATTCTCTGCATAGTTATCATAATCTGATACCTAGTAGTATTAATTCTAACCCAGATTCAAGATGCATAGAGTGCCGTTTATTAGAGAAAAGAAATTATAGGTTTAGTCTAGTATCTTGTATATTTAAAAAGGTTCTAAACCAAACATTATACAACTTCATAATGACTGATATTGGTTAATAGAATCTTGTATTTTCTCTTTTCGCCAGCAATATTATTTATCTTGATGCCTTTCTTTATTTTTAATGCGTGAAATTTTCACGTGAAATTTTCACATTTCTGGTTGTTTTAATTATCTTTGCATTGAGATAGGTTAATGTCTCATTGATATTACTGTTTGATTATTTTATTAAATACTATTTTATGATACTGCGTGTTATATTGAAGAATTTTCTGTCATTCAATGATGAGGTTCAGTTTGATATGTTTCCTAATATGAAAAGGACAACCTTGTCTAACCATATTACTATGCTTAATGAGAAACTGCCTGTATTGAAAATGGCTGCTATATATGGAGCCAATGGCGCTGGAAAATCCAATTTGTTAAAGGGTATCAATTTCTTGAAAGCAATAGCTTTGAACAAAAGTTTTCTCGACAAGGATACCTTTGGTAAGTACATCTTTGCGTTAAAAGAAAATACAGGAACAGAACCTATGGAACTGACAATAGAGTTTGAGACAAAAACAGGAATTCCATATATATACTCTGTGGAAATTATGAATACTGGGATTGTTTCCGAAATACTACAGATTTCCGGTTTGGGTTCGGAAGAAAACCATAATGTTTTCACTCGCAAAGAGGGCAAAATCGAATATGCAGTTACGCCTTCAGAGGAAGTAGGCAATATGGTTTTGGGATGGATAGAAAAAAATCCATTTTCCAGTCTTTTGACTATAAACAATGATATGCCGGTATTGACGGATGAAAATATTAGTATTGCACAAAAATGGTTTGAGGACGAACTTACAATAATTGGCTTGCATTCTTTCAATCCTGCACTGATTGGAATATTCAAGAGCAACAAAGAAATCAATCAATTTGCTTCGGATATATTTAAGGTACTTGGTCTTGGTATTAACAGAGTTAATGTCGAAACAGAAAATTTTGAAGATTGGATGAGTACCCATGACATCAGTAATCTACCTATGGACAAACTTAAAGAAATGCGTTCCGGAGTGTTGTCGGAGGTCGTTGATTTCAGAAATACAAGATCTATTAGTGTAGAAGATGGAGTGCAGAAGATAAGTCAAATGCTATTCCAGCAATTTGGTAAAAACGGATTTTCAAAGGATATGGATATCCAGGCACAGTCTGACGGTACGGTTAGATTACTGTCGCTTGTTCCGGCATTATATGATGCAATGAAATCCGCCAAGACGGTAATCATAGATGAACTCGATCATAGCATACATTCACATTTGGTCAGGGAACTTGTCCGTTATTTTTCCTCACAGGACACCAATGGACAACTTATTTTTACAACGCATCAGACCTGTTTGCTAAATCAGGATTTTTTGCGCACCGATGAAGCTTGGATGGTTGAAAAGAAGGATGGTGGGAGTCATATGTATTCATTAAACGATTTTAAGATTCACAACACAATTAATATTGAGAACGGATATATGGAGGGGCGTTATGGCGCTATTCCTTTTATTGGTGAATTGAATATGTAAAATGTTAATATTGTTATGGATTTATCTAAATTTACATATTCAAAAAAAATACTCAAGATTAACTCCTAAATAGCTTGTACATCAGTCTATAACCCAAAATAAGGAGAATTGTCAGGTATATGAAACATCAGGAGTGTCTTCTGCTTACCAAAAGCCTGAAGGGATTCTTTCCACCAGTCTTATATTCGTACTCTCTGGGGGGAAAGGATTTTCTTCTGGAATTGATTAAACAGCGTGAGCTTAACTCTTTAAGAGTTGTATTTATGTCTGAAAAAGGACAAGGATTACAGCCATATCAGATGCAAGAGAAGTGGGAATAAATACAGTTGACAGGAGAAATAAAAATAGAATCGCAGCTTTTTCCAACTGGATACTATGGACAAAGTATTTCTCCTTTCGGATGTAGATGAATTCTATGATCAGTTGGAGAAAATATTTAAAGGTAATCAAACCGATGTACAAGGTAGATGGGTCGTGAGCAATCCTTGTTTTGAGATTTGGTTGTATTATTGTTATTTGGATAGTCCAGAAAAAGTTCTTGGATGCTTGAAAACAGAACCTATTACTACTCGGAGCAAAAAAATGAAGGCCTTGGGTAACACATTAGTCAGTGGAGGGTTGAACCCTTGTTTGGCATTTGAAAATATGTTGAATGGAATAGAACACTGTATTGCTTACTATGCTGAGGATGATAACAGAATAACTGTCTTGTATGCGACACAAATGCATGAAATGGTTCAGTACCTTTAGTCAGCATAAAAGAAATTTCAACAATATTTCATTTCTACATAATTTTGCACACAATCATGCGGATATGATTATGTGTATAGATAACGATTATCTGCTGATTTTCAGCATGTTATTTTTTGAATCAGCAAATGTAATAGATGCTGTATGCATATTTTTGAGAAAATATCTCAAAAATATGCATTATATGAATTGAATTTTGTACCTTTGTACTCGAAAACAGTTATGAAAAATAATTGAAACACTTAAAAGTCAGATATATGTTACTTGAATTTACAGTTGAGAATTACAGGTCGTTTTATAGGAAAAAGACCTTAGTATTGGAGGCCGATAAAGCTTTGAAAGAATGTACTGAAACGAACTTGTTTGACTGCAATAAATATACTCTGCTTCGTTCGCTTGCGCTGTATGGTGCCAATTCAAGTGGGAAATCCAATCTTGTCAGTGCGATGCACGCAATGGCGAGTTGCGTGTTGTTGTCGGTGAAGTTAAATGACAATGAGCAATTGGAATATGACCCATTTCTTCTTTTGAAGGACAATCACCATCCCTCTATGTTTGAGATTATATTTTTGAAAGGAGAGTATTGTTACAGATATGGATTCAGGTATAATCTGGAGCGTATCGTTGAAGAATGGTTATTCCGGAAAACAACACCTCGTTCTAAAGAGCAGATGATGTTCGTAAGAAACGAAGATGGGATTTGTGTAGATGAGAATAATTTCCCGGAAGGAGTCGGATATGAAGAAAAGACCAATGACAACCGTTTGTTCCTGTCATTATGCCAACAGTTAGGCGGTGAAATATCTCGTCAGGTTATTTCTTGGTTTCAATCGGACTTTAATGTGATTTCTGGATTGAATAATCAACAATATAGAGCATATTCAAAATTATTTTTTCACAAAAAAGAATCTTTGAGTGTTGATGCTCTCAACTTCTTCCAGAAATTGAGACTTGGATTTAACAACATTCTTACTCATGAGGAAGAACCCAATATTCCTCAGGACTTGCCTATGGAATTACGAGCACTCTTCCAAAGAGAAACGCAAGGCAAGAAGAGTATTGAGTTGGATTCTATACATAACGTATATTCAGATAAAGGTAATATAGTAGGTACAATTAACTTCTCGTTTGAAGATAGGGAATCTTCCGGTACAAATAAGTTATTTGATCTTTCGGGACCGATATTCGAAACGCTTTATTCTGGGAGCGTGCTTGTCATCGATGAGCTGGATGCAAAAATGCACCCTCTGATTTCTCAGTATATTATTGAATTATTCAATAATCCGGAAACAAATCCAAAGAATGCCCAATTGATATTCACTACCCACGATACGCACTTACTTTCTCAGAAAATTTTAAGACGAGACCAGATATGGTTCACGGAGAAAGATTCTAAAGAGCAGACGGATTTGTATAGTCTGATTGATATCGTACTCCCAGACGGGACCAAACCTCGTAATGATGCAAATTATGAGAAAAACTATATCGCCGGTCGTTATGGTGCCATTCCTTATATATTGAATGATTAATAATGTAAGGCTATGGCAGCAAAGAGAATAAAGATAGATAATGCTTCTTCAAAATTTAGGAGGCAATCGCAAAAGAGAGAACAGAAAGTCATACGTTGCTCTGTGTTAATTGTGTGCGAAGGGACAAAGACTGAACCTAATTACTTTGAAGCTTTTGCCGAAAAGCAACAGGGGGTAATTGTATATGACATCGAGGTTAAAGGGCTTGGGCGTGGAACAAAAGATGTTGTGGAGAAGGCCATTGATCTTAAAAATAAGAATAACTATGACCGTGTTTGGGCTGTTTTCGATAGGGATGAATTTCCTGCAAAGGATTTCAACGAAGCCATTGCGATGGGACAAAAAAATAGCATTGAGGTAGCCTGGAGTAATGAAGCATTCGAATTGTGGTATCTATATCATTTTCAGAATGTAATAACAGGAGTGTCTCGAAAGGATTATGAAGAGAAGATTTCAACAGCTGTAAATGCTTCTCCGAAATATAAATCGAAGAAAAAGTACAGATACGCCAAGAAAGATCCTAACAATTATAAGATAATGACTACTTACGGCTCAATGGAGTCCGCCTTGCGGTATGCGGAAGCGAAGCATTTAGAATATGCAGATTCACGTTATGCAAATCAAAATCCTTGCACTACGATTTATCAGCTTGTACGGCAATTGTTGGGACGAGATGAGAAACTGAATGCTGAACTGATCGCAAGGATTGGGGAAAATGAATTATAGAACTTCAATGATTCAATGGTGGTGTTTTGTGTGTAAAGATAAATAACACCTTAAAAGTGTTTGAATGTAATATTTAAGACACTGATGGATTTTAAACAAAATAATTTCGAATAACATTTATGCAAGTAGAAGAAATAACACAAATATTACGAGAGTCACCAAGCGTACGACTCATAAAATCAAGAAGTGTGGATTTCTTCTTGTCTTTTGTCATTGAAGCGTTTGAAGGACAGGCGGCTATAATGCAGGAACGCTTGCACATGCTACTGGAGAACCGACTGGATGAGCAGGAAAATACGTTGGTGGAGGATGATTCTGAAATGACGAGACTAGTAGAGTCTAACGAACAGAAAGCGAAACGGCTCATCAAAGACTGGACAGACAAGGGATTCTTGACCAATTATCAGAACGAAGAGGGAGAGGTGATATACGAGATTTCGTCACACACAAGCAAATTGATAGATTGGGTGGTGAGCTTGAAAAAAGAAGATTACATCGGTACTGAATCAAAGTTCAAGACACTGTTTTCCCAACTGAAGGAATTGGTGGAATACTCGAACGAGGACCGTGAGAAGCGACTAGAATTGCTTCGAACCAAAAAAATGGAGATAGAGCATCAGATTCAGCGGCTGGAGATGGGCGAAGAGGTCGAGGTTTATGAGGACTACCAGATAGAACCACGATACAACAGTTTGAACAAACTGGCGAAGGAACTGCTGAGCGATTTCAAAGAGGTGGATGACAACTTTAAGGGGATTATCAAAGAGATATACGAACGTCAGACAGAAAATGCAGAGAAGAAAGCTTTGTTGAACTACATCTTTGATGCATATGGCGAACTAAAACAATCGCAACAAGGCAAAAGTTTCTATGCATTTTGGGAGTTTCTGCTCTCGGCCGATCTGCAGAAAGAATGGGACGAGTTGACTGGTGTACTCTACAAAACGCTGGAAAATAGAGGCATTGATGCACATGACATGTTTCTCAAGGAAATGAAAAAGCATCTGTTTGACGCTGGTGAGAAGGTTGCGAAAACCAACGACCGCATGAGCGAGAAACTGAGTCGAATCATTCGCCAGAACGGACATATGAATGCTGAGGCGACAAAGCAAGTAATCAACGATATAAAGAAACTACTCATCGAAGCCAGCAGACGGAAAGAAAAGCCAGATGCTTCGCTTGAATACGAAACCATTGACATCAATCTGCCGCTGGAGCGCCCTCTTACCCTCACACCTGTAAAAGAAACTGTGTATAAGGATAAGCCTGACATAGCCGGACTGAGTCTGGCTGATTTGGAGAGTATTGGTAAACTCTACAATCCGTATCACATCGACCGAAAGGTGCTGAGAGACCGCATCAACGAGGTGTTGAACGACAGACAGCAGACGACCCTGGCAGAGGTGATAGAGCGGAACGAAGGCGTGGAGAAAGGTCTGTCGGAAGTGTTTGGATACATTGGCGTGCTGAAGGAATATAAGACGGTGGTAAGCGAAGAACGCCAGCAACATATTATTTTTACAGAAAATAAAACCATATCAATTCCCGAAATTATAATAACAAGATGAACGCAGCAAATATACAACCATACAGCAGGGCTGTAGTGAAACTGTTGAAAGGCATCGTAGAGAAAGACGATGTAGTTTGGAATGATTTACTCGACTACCAAAGCGAGATTCAGGACTATATCAGTGTGATGGGACTGGAACTCATCGTGAAAAAGGATGAAGGTTTTGCCTTTGTCAAGCAAATGAAATTGGACGAAGACAAAACATTGAACATGGTGTCGAGAAGGTCGTATGGTTTTGAGGTTTCGGTGATACTCATCGTGTTGAGGCAGATACTCGAAGACTTCGACAGCAATCCAACAGAGTCGCAGGCTTCGGACAAGTATGTAACTGCTACTGAAATAAAGGAAGAGGCAGAATTGTTTCTTCCCGCCACATTCAATCGTGCCAAGTTTGAGAAAGATCTTGACCGCTATATAGACAGCATAGCAGGCTTTGGTTTCCTGGTGGAAGCAAAGCATATTGAGGGTGAGAAGCGCTATAAGATACATCGCATCATCAAGGATAAGGTGACACTGGACGATATATTAGAATTTAAAAACAAACTTAATGACTATAATGCAGCAGATGAACCTATTTAATACCAGTTCGGAAGTGGCAGGCTTTAAGCTTGACTATTTGGAAGTGTGGAATTGGGGAACCTTTGACAAAAAAGTGTACCATATGAATTTGCATGGTAACAACTCGCTATTGACCGGAGCAAACGCCTCGGGCAAGAGTACGCTGATAGATGCTCTGCTCACGCTGATGGTGCCACTGAAGCGCCAACGATTTTACAATCAATCATCGGGTGTGGAGAAGAAGGGCAACCGTACAGAGGAATCGTACTTCTTTGGCAACTATGGCAATCAGCAGCAGGAGGGTGCAGCGAGCACAACCACGCTGAGATTGCGCGACAAAGGGGCTCGTTCGGTATTGCTTGCATCGTTCTGCAATGTGGACAAGCGCGTGGTGACGCTGTTTCAGGTGCGCTACTACACTGGCGAGGAACTAAAGGTACTGTTTGGTGTAGCCCGAGAGTCGTTGACTATAGAGCGTGACTTTTCAGAGTTTGACTTGCATGGCGATTGGCGCAAGCGACTGACGAAAAAATACAATACGAATGAAACAAAACGCACGATAGAGTTTTTTGATGGTCCGGTGGCATATGGCGAAAAGATGATAACCCTCTTCGGTATGCGTTCGGACAAGGCGCTTACACTCTTCAATCAGATAGTGGGTGTGAAAGTGTTGGACGATCTGGACAGTTTTATTCGTACGAATATGCTCGAGGAACTGCCGGCTGAGGAGAAGTATCAGGAACTGAAGGACAACTTCCAAAATCTGATGGAGGCTAAGACTAATATCGATAAGGTGAAGGAGCAGATTGCCCAACTGGAACCTATCAATGCATTGACAGAGGAACTGAAGGAGATAGACATACGCATAGTTGAAATGGAGCAGGAGAAGAGTGTGGCAGCCTATTGGTTTGCTGCGCGAACGGTGGATTTGTGCGACAAGGAGTTGGTGTGCTGCAAGAGCGACTTGAGGAAACTGGAAGATAGGTTGAAGGAGTTGAAGGTGCAGAAGGGTGAGCTGGAACAAGAGCAAATGCGCTTGACGGTGGCTATTGAGAAGGACGAGGTGGGTCAGCAGATACATGAAATTGAAAAGGAAATCAATCAGAGAGTGAGGATACGTGATAACCGCAAGGCCAAAGCCGAAGAATACGATAAGTTGGCAAAGCTGGTGAAGATGGAACAAAGTCCTGATGTAGAGGTATTCGAAATTAATCGTGCGACCGCCAAACGCGAGAAAGATGCTCTGCAAGTGACGATTGACAGGCAACTTATGGAAGAGAAGCGTCAGGCACAAAACCGTCAGGATGAAATCAGTAGCAACATAGAAGAACGAATGGCCACCATACGCTATCTGCAGCAGCATAAGAACAATATATCCGGTCGTGTGGCTGAGATTCGTGATGAGATACTGGAAGCTGTTGGTGCAACTACCGAAGAGATTCCATTCATTGGTGAACTGATATGTGTGAAGGATGATGAGCGTGATTGGGAATATTCCATTGAGCGTATTCTTCACAATTTTGCATTGCGGTTGGTAGTGCCGGAGAAGTATTACAAGCAGGTAAATGAGTATGTGAATGGTCATAATCTGCGAGGTCGTATCGTGTATCAGCGATACCAGGGCGCAGAGACTATTCGTGAGTTTGGATAGGACATTGAAAGCGGATTCGTTGCTCCGTAAGCTTGAATACAAGCCAATGTGTTTGTATTTGGATTGGCTTGAGGACAGGTTATTTGCTGAGTTCAACTATAGTTGTGTTGATTCGCTTGCGGACTTCAACCATCTGCAAGAGAAAGCAGTAACAAAAGAGGGGCTGATAAAGGCGAGAGGTGGTAAGCATGAGAAAGACGACCGACCAGAGATACGAGGCAAGGAACACTATGTGCTTGGCTGGGATAACAAGGAGAAAATTGCCGTGTTACAGGCAGAGGTGCGTCAGTTGCAGCAGGAAGAAAAGATGACAGCAGCTAAAGTCCGTAAGCTAGAGGAAGACATAAAGAATGCTCAGAAGAAGCGGGAAACCTATTTGACGCTGTTTAGTAAATACGATAAATTTGATGATATCGACTGGCAGTCGTGTGTACTAGTCATTCAGCAAAAGCAAGAACAGAAACGACAACTGGAGGAAGCCAATAATCGGGTGAAGATTTTACAGGAGCAATTGGCGGGGGTGAGAAAAGAAATCGGTTTACTTGATGATGAGAACAATGAAGCTATCAAAAAGAAAACATTATCGGAGAATCGTGAGAATAAGCTCAAAGAAAGGAGAAACGAAAGTAATTCAGCTTTGGCTCAAATAGGCGTAGTTGATACGGATACTTTTGAGTCGCAACACACAGATTTACTGAATGTGGCATTGGAGGATTTGAACGGAAAGCGTGACACGTTACAACATGAGATCGATTTAGCTTTGCAGAAACAGCGTGAAACGAAGAGTCGCAAGAATAGCGATTTGAAGAACCTGATTTATCGCTTCAAGAATCCCGCAGAGGAAATTACCATGAAGTATCACGATTGGCGTTCGGATGTGAGCCGTTTGCCCGAAGCCGTGGAGTTTATGGGCGAATATCAGGCCTATTACCAACGATTGCTTGACGAAGATGTAGATACTAATTGAAAAGTGCGCTGTATTCTAATTGAAAAGAGCTCCATCCAT
>OGEA01000036.1_pt1 | contig 110941 bp, 164 predicted proteins | sample 1570531 | NCBI WGS metagenome assembly OGEA01 (sample SAMEA2581973, study PRJEB24529) | metagenome | biome: Human gut stool | place: China | collected 2011 | reverse complement strand
AGCAGGTAGAGCACAACACTTTTAATGTTGGGGTCTTGGGTTCGAGCCCCAAGCGAATCACAGCAAGGGATTACAGAAATGTAACCCCTTTTTTCTTATTATCAGCAGATTATGTAATTATCAATGATTTATACGAACAAACGCGGTTCTATATTTGTTTCATTTTAGTTCACTATATTTCATTGTATTTCATGAAATGTGCAACAAATGTGATACCCTTGTGTGATACCAAATCTTTTAAATTATGAAGTACCCAACAGCAAGATTTGTGTTTGACCGGAAACACACAGCAAGCAAGACAACAAAAGGAACCGTTCAGATAGAAATATTATTTGAACGGAAAAGGAAATGGATTAGTACAGGCGTTAGGCTATATTCCGACCAATGGAGCGAAAAAAACAAAGTCAAGAATACAGTTCAGTCCATAGACCTGAACGAAAGACTCGATGCACAGATACAGAATATAAACGAATTTATCAACTCACTTATAAAGAACAAGGAACCTTTCAACTTTGAAAAGCTGGAGCATTTCCTAAAGTATTCACAGCAGAAAGAGAGTTTTCTTGACTTCATAAAGCGCCGGGTAAGCGAAAGAACAGATTTAAGAAAGGGGACTTTAAACACCCATGCTACATTAATAAACTCTCTGGAAGAATTTGGTAGAATCGTTTATTTTTCCGACATAACAACGGCCAACATAATGTATTATGATGATTTCCTACATAAGAAATACAATAAACAGACCACCGTTCATGGCTATCACAAACGCTTGAAAAGATATATAAACGAAGCTATTAAATATGAGTTGTTAAAAGACAACCCATATAATAGACTCAAATTTGACCGTGGGAAAAGCGAAGGAATAAAATACCTTACCATGGACCAAATAAAGCAAATACAGAACTTAGAAATAACATCAGAAAGCATTAGTAAGGTTAGGGACTTATTTGTCTTCCAATGCTTCACCGGTCTGTCTTATGCAGATTTATCCAAATTCGATTTCTGCGGAGTAATCAAGAAAGGAAGCAAATTTTTTATTAGAGATATTAGAATAAAAACAGAAGAAGAATACTTTCTTATGCTCCTAAAGCCCGCAATGGAAATATTGAGAAAATACGACTTCAAGCTACCGATAATAAGCAATTACCAATATAATTTAAGGTTGAAAGTCGTTCAGGAAATTGCAAGAATAAAGCAAAGCCTTCATTCCCACATGGCAAGACACAGTTTTGCGGTAATGGCTCTGAATATGGGCGTATCAATCGAAAACCTTGCCAAAATGATGGGACATACAGATATAAAGACAACCCAGATATACGCGAAGGTGTTGAATAAGTCCGTGCAGGAAGAATTTGAAAAGATGGACAGCAAGTTATAATCCAAACAACCCAGTGGGTTAAATTCAACCCAAAACAAGCGCAACAACCCACTGGGTTATAAAATCATTCTCGCCCTTCAATAAATTCTTTTAATCTGTACAGCCTGTCAATTGACGGGTTATAAAACGGGTCGGGGAAATGCTGGTTTATATCGTGTATATTCGCCTGTACGTATTTCTTGACATCGAATATATTCTCCGACTCGCTCAACTCTATTTGAGCAGGTAATTGAGCCGTTAAAGCCCAATGAACAATAGCCTTTACATTATCTTCGTCGTATGCGTATTTACTTTCTTGTGCCATTCTATCTTATATCCTCTGAGTAAACCTCTTCTCCGGTTTCATTACACACGATTGAGACGATTCCTCCCTTATAATCCCCGAAATATGATTCATTGGTACCATTATAGGCTTCTATATAATTTTTGCAGTACTCGAATGATTCGTTAAAACCCTTGTTATTAGAATCATTGGAGTCATTGAAATATACATCGTAAGTTTTCATAACCTTGTTTTTAATTGTTTGCAAAAATACCGTTTATCCTTCTTTAATTCATCTTATACAGCATGTTTTAAAGCATATTATTTAAACCCGTTGAAATATCCCATTATTTTATCTGATAATTCACGCAGCCCGCAGCATATATACGTTTCAGTCATCGTTACACTGGAATGCCCTAACATCCGGCTGATAGAATACAAGTCCGCACCTCTTAAATATAAGTTGGTTGCGCAAGACTTCCGGGCGGAATGCGAGGAAATAAATTCCCACTTTTCACCGGTTATATATTCGCCCGCCTGGTACAGCTTTATACGCTTGCTTATCCCACATCGCCGGCATATGCTTCTTATCGTGTCATTAAAGGTCACATCCGAAACCTTTCGTTCATTGATACCGTATTCCCGGTTTTCTTTCAATATCCGGAGCACAGCAGGAGCCGCTGGTATCTCCGCTTTAATCTTGGTTTTCCGTGAAACATATATCAGTCTTCCGTCTACTATGTTGTCCTCTGTAAATTCTATATAATCCGAATGCCTGGCGCCTGTAAGGCAACCGAGCAAAAAGCAGTTTTTTACAGCGCGTTCCGTTTCATTAATCGGATTATACGCCAATAATGTTTTTATCTCGTCATCCGTTAGCCACGTACTTTGCGTAGCGTCCTTTTTTAAGGTCAATATAGCCTCAAAACCTTTTGGAAAAGAATACATATCGCTGTACAGGTTAAGAATTGATTTAAGCATAGCGCAATAGGTTTTAGCGCTATTGGTGGCTACTCTTTCATTAAGAGCCTGAACAAAGTTGTACAACCTCGGTTTTGTTATGCTGTCGAATGTACATTCCACTTCGTTAACCTCTTCATACACCCGCAACACCTTTCCGTATTGCGGGTATTTCTTCAAAAACACTTCCTTTAAAGTATCCATATTATTCACCTGATTTATTGTCTTTTGTTTTCCCTATCGCCATAGCTATTCCTATTAAAACAGATGTAATAACCAGCACGGGACTGATGTTCCATAATATCACTACCAGAACAATTGCCCAAAGAATAAAACCTAAATACATATTATTTCCTCCTTAATTAAATTTATTCGTTCATTCTTACCTATCGCCTACCCGACAGCCGTATTACTGCCGGGGTGTCATAAGATGATATGTTGGCAAAAAGCCCCAACGTACGTCTATGCTAACATGTGGCAATATATTTCTATTATAAAATCGTTCCGCATTGTACTATGTATCGTGTCCATGATACGCTTGGTACAATATGATCATTGCATTGTACGAATGCGGTAGGGCGTACAGGAAACCCTAGTTTTGCGTAATCCTGCTCAGCTTCCTGTTTGGTTGCCCTGTATGGCGTCACTTGTTCGGCACTCGTTTCTACCCAAACACTTTGTCCTAGCTCGGGAACATACTCCCATTTGCGACACTGTTTAAGTACGTAATATCCTCTATTGTTCATATCAAATCATTTTTTAAAATATACTCTTTAGCCTCATCCATTGTGTCAAACCACAATGATGCACTGTTATAATACATTCCCGTTCGGGTATTAATTAGGTTTACTTGGTATATCGTTCTACCATACATTATAACCTTTACTATTTCCGCTTTATCTTTCACCTTATATTATCTTAATTCCCTGAATGAAACCATTTCAAAATCACTATTAATAACCTCTATTTGTACAGGCTTTACAAATCGGTTTAACTCCTTGCGAATATCTTTCATTTGTTCAAATGATACGGTTACAATGTTCCCGGCGGCGGTGTCGCTCCGCTTGTTGTTCTCCACGCCGGAATAATAATTATAATTATAGTATTCCTAGCTCCTTATGTATGTAAGCAATGAATTTCGATACGTTTTCAATTGTAGGCACCAGATGGGAAAACAAATCATTTTTTCCTCTTGTGTATTCGCACCCGGATTTTATCACATCGTTGAAATACCCGTACAACCCCATTCCGTAATACAAATATCCCGCCTCCATATAATCGCATTCGTTGCCTGTATTCATTTGTGAAATGATCCGTTTTGCATCGTTTATTACTGTAGTATCCATATCCTTAAAATTTATCTGATTCATCGTTTATAAATTCCTTGATTCTCTCTATATCGGTGCCGCTGATGAACAACACGGCACCGAATAACAATAACATAACGCCTAACATACATTTATACGAACTGGTCTAACTCTTTTTCAAGTTCCGCCCGGTCGGTTTCCGGGAACAGTTCTAAAACCAGATTCAAGGCCCCGCAATAGTCGCACCCGTATTCCTCTGTATCCATCAACCGCAACACCATTATACACGGAATACTTTTGACACTATCAAATTCCGGATTATATATTTTTGTATTAAGCAATTCGCGTTCATTTATAACAATATCGTTAGCCTTCATATTCTTTTACTCCATCAATTAATTAATAAATAACATACGCTATATGAACCGCTTTTTTTGCCGATACATTAGGGTACACCCGTTTAATGTAGTCGTAGTTCTTTGCGATAATTTCGCTTGCCTCCTGCTTGTTGTGCCCAACACTTGCAGCCACTTCAATTAATTTTTCCAATGAATGAAATTCTTTTGCTTTCATAATGCTATAGTTTAAATCGTTAATAATTCAACATTATAGCGTGATTAATAGCCTGATAACGCCTATATGAACTATCTGCCAGATAGCTGCATATCACATCATTATCAATAAGCCAACGAAATTAATTTGAATAATATTTGCAGGGAAAGAAATAAGAAAGTACCTTTGCTCCATGTGCGGGGGGGGTACTTTCGTACTTCCTACCTTTGAGGGTCTTAACATTGCCGTGTTAAGGCTCTCTTTTTTATTCCAACACTTAATAACACGCCTGTAAGAACAAGAACCTTATATCTATCTCTTTCTTACATTACAAAGATACGAATTATTTAGTAAACAGCAAAGAATATTGCAAAATATTTTCATAAAATAATCATATTATAAAATATACAACATATGTAACATAATACACTATATATCAAACACTTATAACACGGAATACAGCCACAAGGATATGTAAATATATAATACCATAACAAACATAATAAACATTTTAAATACAATAGAAATAATCTATATTAACAATAAAACATATAGATAATATAAATATATGCAGGCTCTTGACGGAGTGTCTGACGTAATAGATTTAATCTATATTACAAGATATATATATAGACAACACGAATAAGCATAGGACGCTAACAAAGCACAATGATTAATAGATATTATCTATAATACAGACATGTGATATTGATTTTATTTATTTACCAGATTGGGTGTCTTCGGCTGCGCTGTGACAGCCTTTACTTTATTCTCAGGACTGGAGGGTAGCAATAATGTAAACAAACACAAACTTTATATTATATGTATAATGTAAACCGCAAACCGCTATTATACAACAAAATACATTGCAAACACCCTGCAAAGAGCCACCCCCACCCCTTTATTTTTGTAAGGAAATCGGCGTAGTCACCTCGCCTAAAAATTTTTTATTTTCTCCATTTTCCACTGATTTGTAATGATATTTTACAACAAGTCAACCATTGTATTTTTACATTTTTGCACTATATGGATGATTATTGGGTAATTTTCTATGTTTTAACGCATATTAATTAGAAAATTTACTTGTTTTATAATCAGATAGTTGTATATTTGCATAATGAAGATAAAGAACATAGATATATGTATTTAGCCTTTACAGATAAAAGAAAAAAGGTTATTTTCATAAAATGCGCCTATAGGAGCATGCGTTATGTTCTTTTAAACACAAAATGAGCGACTTACAATGAATAGAAGGGAATTAAAGGATTATGTGCTCGGTCTGCTGTCGCAACATTGTGACGAATACGCCTCTACATTTAGGGATATATCTTTGGTTACAAGCAATCCGGAACGTACAGACAGATACGGCAGGCGTCTTGAAGGATTGTTCCGGGAGGGGTATGGTGTTGTAACGAAAGACATTGCCGATTACCGTGTTCCGCTGTATGTTTTTACAGGAAAGATATACGAGTACATGGACTACAATGTGCTCTATGATGCCGTAGACAGGTGGCTTGAGAAAATGGGTGTTGCCGCCCGTGACCGAACTAATAAGATTATGTATTCTTACATGAACCGGATAATCAATGTCATTAGAGACCATGAGCTGCAACCCGACCTTAGCATTATGTGCTTCACTAATTGCGTGGTTGACATGAATACTTTAAAGACTTACCCGCACTCTCCTAAGTTTGACTGCGTAAAGATGTATCCTTTCAAATATGACAGAAAGGAAATATTCAACTGTCCTACCTGGAGAAGCTTTCTTGGAGAGAGCTGGATACCTACGGAAGAGCTGGATGGCGTATTGCCGGAAAAGCACAAGCGCAGGATATTGCAGATGTTCCTCGGCGCTTGCCTTGTCAACAGGAAGAATATCAGCTTCGAGTATTTCCTTATATTGCAGGGTACGGGGGCAAATGGGAAAAGCGTTATTTACAGGGTTCTGAAAGACATGTTCGGGGAGGATGAAATACTCAACATCAAGATGAGCCAGTTTGCAAGAGGTGGGGATGAGCAGCTGCGTGCCGCCTACTCGATGTCAAGGAAAAGGCTTATGTACTGCACGGAAAGCAACCGGGGTGATTTCAAGGACATGAGCATCATCAAGGCAATATCCAGCGGAGAGCCTATTGCCTGCCGGGGAATAGGCGGGAATATCACAATGATGCAGAGACCTCCTATTATGCTGTGCAACTCCAATTACCGTTGGCAGCCGAAAGATTTCCTGAACCGTGACGACCCTGACGACGAGAGCATGCAGCGCCGCGCCCTGGTGCTGAACTTTGACAAGACAATACCGGTGGAAAAGAGAGACACCATGCTCGCAGAAAGAATGAAAGCGGAACATGCCGGTATAATGGCTTGGATTGTGAAAGGGCTGTGCGAACTTAAAAAGAACAATTGGCGGATGCCTGAGAACTTGGGCGGGAAGATTGATTTGAAACTGGAGCGGATACGGTCGAGTGTTACGGGAAAGGATGGAAAACTCGTGGACGGGAGCATTTCGGAATATTTCAAATACAAAGAGTGCCAGCCGGAAGAATTTGAAGGGAGCGGTTCCATAGAGCTGACATCCTCGGATATATACAAGAACTATGAACGGTTCTGTAAGAAAAATGGGGTTGTCCCAGTGTCTCAAAGGAAGTTGGGTATTGACATGCTTTCACTCGGATACGCACGGGAAAAACGTGCAGATAAGGGATACAGCAATGTCTATACGCTGTGGTGTGGCAACGAGGATATTGTGAATAACTTCATGAGACACATTCCCAATATTGCGGAAGAGGCGAAGACCAATCTGTTTGAAGGTTGGGAATATTCGGACGATGATTTTTTGAATGAAGATTGACAGATTTACTTAATTAAATATCAAAACTATGGATTTCGGAAAGACGCAAATCGGGAATATGGTTATTCTCAAGTACAAGAAAGGCGGTTTGCCTTTTATTAAGGTATCAACCGTAAGCGGGGACTTCTCTGTTGAATATGGGGCAGGAAGCGTGATGTTTATGATGCTGGATAATACTCCATTGGAAGACAAAGTAGATAACCTGCCAATGCTTATAGTGCGTAATGCCCAATATGTTGCCAATTGCATTGATGTGGAGTTACAGGTGGATGTATTAAAGGCAATAGGGAGCGCCCTTGACCGTGCGGATGCCAATCCCATATCCGACGAAGAGGACGCCCAAATTATTGAGGAGGAAAGGAAGATGTATGAGATGAAAAAAGAGTTGGAGAAATAACCATGAAAGCAAAATATTTCAGAAAGATAAGAAGCCAAGTAAAGTGGTACAAGGTATCGCACAGAGAACAATTATTGTTTGGTTTCAGTAACGAGAAAGAAGTGTTGGCTAAATCGCCCGAAAATGCTTGTATCAGATACCATAAGCGTACAGGTGCTTTCATCAACAAAAGGAATCCTAACGACATTACTCAATATTCAGAGATGCTTTCCCGGCTTAAGGTGTGTATAGGTCAGAAAGTAATGTATTTCGATTAAAAGTTAATAACCATGTTGGAGAAGAAATACCAAATACACGAGTTTAATCCGACAATATACCCATTCAGATTGTGGGTAGGAATTAACCCATCATTGGGAGATATGCAGAATAAATTCTATGCCTTGACTGATAAAATGGAGCGTACTGATTTTACATCAGAAGTATTAGGGAATAACACGTTTACTATTGCGACTTGTTATCCTGTCAGCGATAAAAAAAGCGGTTGGATTGGTATATTTTGCGGAATATTCAGAAAAGACAGATTATCCGTTGGGGTTGCCGCCCACGAAGCAAGTCATATCACAGACTTTATATCCGATTCATTTGAATTGGGCGGGTTTAATTTCGATAATGGAGAGGCCAGGGCGTATCTTGTTCAATGGGCTGCTGATTGCATTTGGCAAGTGAAAAGTGGGAAGTTTAAGGATTAGAAGGATACACAACTGCCGGGATTTATTTCCCGGCTTTCTTTTTAGCGGCAAGATACAAGGAGCAATTATTGCATGAAAGTGGCAGATAGAAATGCACTGTAGTATCCTCTTCCTTTATTTCGTCCTTTTTGATTTGCGTAATGTCTGCTATCATTTTAGTAAGGTCTATCCATTCCTTGCATCCCTCTTTCCCGTCATATTTCTTGCGGGCAGCGATAAGTTTACGAAGTTGGTTTTCTTTTGATAGCTCGGAAGCAATATCTTCCTCACTGATACCATCTACCGATATATCATCCTCTTTCTCGCTCTCTTTTTGCCTGCGTTTAATCTTTCTGCTTGCAGAGGTCAAATAGTCCATGAAGTCTTTATCGGCGGACAAAAGGGTATTCATGTTCTTCTTGTTTATCTCCAGGTTATATACCGGATTGTAAAGACCGGAAATAAGATAGGCGTCCTTGTCTTTCCATCCTAACGCTAAAAGGTCGGCAAAAGCCTTCTCTTTTATACTGATTCCCGCTTTTCTGCATTCAGAACCCAATCCTTTGCTGAATGTTATTTTTTCTTCCTTCCCTCTCAACATATTATTATGATTTTTAATTATACAAACACAAAATAGCAGCAGCATCTTATATGCCACTGGTTCTGATAGTCGGATATGGGATGATAGCCAACCATGCTGTCGCAATAAGAGCATGGGTAACTGCTCCCACGGTACGAATAAAAGCCCGTATATCCTTTATCCTTATGTTCAAGCCCCCAAAACAACATCCATGCAGAACCTACGGCGAAGCGGGTAAGGGTATTTAACGAGTTGTAAGCGGAATTAGACTTCCCTACCCCATAACTCACACCATCTGTTTTAATACGTGTGGCAGCAGCCCCGCCATTATAGACCGCCCGCTTAAAATAAGGATTGGTATAAGGTGAATTAAGATAAGACTTTACACTACCCTTTATTTTATCTTTCCCGATTCCGGCTATCAGACCGGCTGCAATGGCAGCTTCCACTTCATACTGAAATCGGTTGCAATAAATGCTGATACGCTCTGATAATGTCTTCCCGTGGTCTTCCCTGTTTATAAAATCTACAATTGCATCTCTTTCCTCCTTTCTGTCATATACAGAAAGAGTTTCCGTGTAATCGTAAATTAACTCACGCAACTTACGGAGTACTCCGCTTACGTCCCGCTTTAAGCTCTCATTTGCAGAGAACCGGAACATTGCAGGCTGAATATCATACTTGAATGATATATCTATAATCTCTTTTGCCGCTTGTACAAGAAGCTCCTCCAAATGACTTTGCATAGATATTTCAGCCTGCAAACGTAATTTTATGAAATCCTTGGCATCCTGTATCTGTTTTTTTGTAGGTTGCTTCATAACTTGTCGTCTCCTGCCGGATTATGTTCAACTTCATTATCTGTGACGGATGCTTGCCGGGATTTCAATTCATAAAGAAGGTCAGCCTGCTGCTCTTCCTTCTTTTCTTTTATAATCCTATCCCAGTCACGAGGATTACTGTACATCTGAATTTGCTCATTTGCAGTCTGCCGGGACAAGAACCCGTTTTGAACAGCAACTGCAAGATTTTGTACAAGTTCAGATTCATTTAGATGTATATACGGCTTTATCCAAGCATATACGTTCAAATTTTGCAAGTCGATAAGATTTTCGGTTTCCACCCCATAGCCATAAGTAAATATCTTCACCATATCATCAATGAGATGGTTGTACTCCTGCGCATCTTTCATGGCATTCTCAAAAGCAGGAGAATAAAGCAGCTTTATGGCTACACCTGGAAGGTCCCCGCTTCTTACTTCCGGTGGAATAACCGCAAAAGACTGTTCATAGATTAATTTGTATAAAGTGTCAAGCTGCTTGGTAAAAGCGGTGGAAACATCTTGCTTGTTAAGATAACCGGCTTCATCATCCGGTCCCATTGATATACACTTTATAGTGCCATCAATCCCGCCCTCTATATTAATACTATCTCCCTCTCCTTTGAAATACATAATCGGGAAGGCATAAGCTGTATTGTTTTGTGACAATTGCGAAAAAGCAAGTTCATATTGCTCTATGCTGTCTTGTGAAGGGGACCAACAAGCGCCGGCTTCATTTCTGTGATAAGCCACTGGAATAAATGTAAAGCCATGCTCCTGAGAAGATACAAGTTCGTATCCGCTTAATCCAAACAAGTTCTTTATCACTTGCTTTATTTTGCTATACGCACCTTTCCCTTTTCTAAAACGGCGAAGATATTTCTCATCCCAAACTTCAAGCCAGTCTGTAACTGTATTTCCATCATTGTCAAAATCGGAATAGGAACGGGCGAATAATGTAAGTTTTCCTGTAACATTATCGAAATGGGGATATAACGTATCTCCTTTCTCAAAAGAAAGGACTTTCCAATAGAAAATTCCTTTTCGGAGATAACCTACAAATGCTGTGTCCCCCGTTATCTTTACGGATTTTGCCGCTTCATACCATGCTATCTCCATGTCCTTTACAGCCCATCCGGTTCGAAACTTAAAAAATGTATCCTTTACTTTTTCATTTTCGGTATCCCCTTCCAACTCAAATTGAATGTCGTTTCCACAAAGATGAACCAGGTGTTTGATTGTTATAATCCTCTGAAACGCAAAAGCACATCTGATAACGGACTCTCTAAACCACTCTTTTGTTTCAGGGTCTTGTCTTAATCTGTCCGGATATACCAATGGGTCATTTATAGCATGTCCGGACGGCTCAAATTCCCTCAAAAAATCCATTTGAGTTATTATCTGATATGTCGGATTGTCTAAAGGCTCATTAACGGACAAGCTGCCAGATATAACCCCTACTGCTTGTTTGTATCCATTTGGCAATATTCTCCGAAACGGACGGCGTACCATAATCTGTCGTGTACTTATATTCTCCATAATCCTTTTGGTTTAGTGTGTTGTTTTCTTATATCAAAAATCTGTCTGTAAATCATAGCCTCTATAAAGTCGGGAGAATGGCCAACGTACTTTTTCATCACTTCCTTTTTAATTAAAGAGAAGCCTTTATCTGTGTCCGCATCCCGGATGGCCTTGCGTTCTTTCATCAGGATATTATAAAGTGTCATATCTGAATATCCGTTTCCTGAAAACTTACGCGACAACAAATCGGGGTTAATCGAAATTTCATCATTCTTAATCTTCTTAACGAGAATATCAGCGCATTGTGATTTCAAGGAAGAATAAATATATTTGATTGACTTTTCATCGGCCTTTGCCATCGGAATTGGAGCTGCCATATTATTAAACTTTACAGCATCGGGGAATTTCCCTTTAAAATCCTGTCCGGGGCCGTTCAAGTCAAAAACAAAGTCTTTCTCCAGGACTCCCCATTCTCTTAGCTTGTAAGCAACGCATTCTTCCGTGCGTTTAGAGTTGTCCCGGCTCACATATACGTCCTCGATATGGTTCCCAATCCAAAGCCATAGAACAAGATTGTCTCCGCCTTCATACGCAATATCACATGATACCCTGCGCTTATTATCTCCATATTGGGCGGAGTTGTTGAAAAAACGATCCATGTGCTCCATCTTAAGAATATCATCACCGGCAGCCTTAAAGTTCCAATTACCTTCAAGGTCACGAGCACGCGATTCTTCATCCTGTTGGGCGAGATTAGCAAGATAGTTCGGATCGGAAGATATGAGAGCGATATTTTCTTCCAACTTTCCCTTGATAAAAGTTACAGTTTTTACAAAAGCCGATTTGTCGTATCCTTTTGCAACCAATCCGGGAGTTAGTAACGGGTCTATAATGTGCTTGCATTGTAAATAAACTTCTTCTACGGAATCCCCCCAATAAATATCTTCAGGACGGTCTCCATCCATAAAACAATAGCGCACAATTCCATCTCTTTCCGGTATCGGGTTGCCGTTGCCGTCTATCCACCAATCTATAAACTTACGTACCCAACTATCCGGGTCTGGGTTACACGTTCCATAAAAACGGTTTCTTATGCCGTAAGCATTACGGTTGTTCGTTATAAGATATTTGAATTTATTATAATCGGAATGAGTTATCTCATCTATACCTATGAATGAAAACTCTTTCCCTTGAAAGCGCTTTACAAAATCTTCAAATGAATCCGCATAATAAGAAAACTTTAGAAATCCACCAGTGTAAAAATTCCAAGTCATATCCGAAATAGAACGGTTGTATTTGCCAAATTGGGAAAATAATTCATAGGACTTATTAACCATATTACTCAAGTCCTCTTTTTCGTTTCTCAAAATGACTGCTGCAAAATTGGGGTTTTGTATATCCTTAAGCACTTCCATGAGTAGAGCCCAACTTTTTCCGCCGCCTCGATTTCCACCAAATATAGTAATATCCGCCGGGGATGAAAGGAATTTCTCCTGGCATCCTTTTTGGGCGATTATATTCAGTGTATTTCCATACTCTCTTAATTTTTCCACCTGTGCGTAAGTAAGCACACCATTCCCACCCTTAGTATATACAATCTTGTCGTGTTCCATAAAAAAAAAATAAGCCGGCGTATGCAGTATAAATCCGCACACTCCGGCTTGAATCACAGCTCTATGAGTTATATATAATGCAAATATACGATTTATTATAAATTTTCTAATATTTTCCATTAAAAAATAAACATAAAGCATTGTATTTTAGAAAATATACTATATATTTGCAATACTAAATCATGTGATATGATAAAGATAGACGCTAAGCTGGATGAAAAACAGACCAGCGAAAAAGGAATTTTTGTAACATGTCCGGTGTGCGGACAAAAGTTAACCGATGTAAAAATAATACACGGTAGCGTATTGTTTAGAACTGTATGCCGAAGATGTCGTAATTTTATCAGCGTCAGAATAGAAGAATAGCAATTTTACATATGCAAGCCTAAGAGCTTATTGGTGCACAAAGCACTGATAGGCTCTTTTTTTTATAACACAAACTAAATAAAACACGATGGAGAAAGAACAAATCTTATCCGAACTGACGACCAGATTAGGACAAACCAGTCTTTCGTCACAGACATTAATGAAGTACATAGAATTGAATCCATTGGCAGAAGGAACAGAGCCTGATGACGCTTATTATAGCAAGGCAACATCCTTTCTTCAAGGGATGCAGGGACAGTACAATCACGATGTCGCAACACAAGTTGAGAGTTTTAAGAAAAACTACAAACCTCAACAGAGTTCTCCTGACTCAGGAGAAGGAGCAGGAGATAACGTCCTTGCCGACAAGCTAAAGGAAATGGAAAATGAGATTTTGCTTTTAAAGGAAGAGAGAGAGGCGGAGAAAAACGCCGCGTCAATCCATGACTTAAAAGTACAGTCTACGGACTTGTTGAAATCTCAAATTGAAAACGGGGGCAAAAATATCTGTAACGATGAAATTCTGAATATCGCCATATCTGACGTGAAAATCACCAAAGATATGAAAGTGGAAGAAATTGTCAGTTGCGCCAAACGCAATTATGAAAAAAGATATAAGGCGATTTTCGGAAATGGCGCTTCCCCGAGTATCAACCAATATGCAGAAACCGGAGAAGAACAGGCAAAAAGCCGCCGTGAAGCATTCAAAGACCGGCTAAGAGCGCAAGGAAAACTTCCTCGAAAACAATAAACACATTAAAAAAGACAAAGAATGAGACAATTAGGAACTTTCAACACTATCAGTCAATCCCGGTCGGGATTTGGCGGAAATTTTCCTGTTTGGTCAAGAGTAAGAGAATTATATCAGGGTGGTGGTATGATTGATGTCGCCGGAATGGGATTAAAGCCTGGTGATATTATACATGCCGGCACAATGGTAAAATTCAATGGAGCAGGCAAACAGGTAGAGGTAATTACAGCAGATGGAGTGACTGGTGTAAAGGCAGTAGTGACGCTTACTGTCACTAAAAAGGCATCCGGAAACGGGGATTTGTCTATTGTGTTAGGCGGGAAAAGCTATTCGGTTGCCGTAACAAGCGCATCAGAAAGTACCCCCGAACTGGTAGCTACCAAAATCGAAGGAGCAAAATCTTCTTTTGCAGAATGGGATGTAAAACGTAGTGGGGCTACTGTGACTTTTACGCAAAAAAACGCTGCGCAACTTTACGCATACATGCTTATTCCAGGAAATACCGGAGTAACGGGAGATATTGAGGAAACCGTCAAAGGAGTTCCCGCCGGCGGAAAGCTAACCGATGTCAACGGTCTTGTATTTGAAGACGTATGTATCCCTGAAGGCTGTATCCTTGCAACATGCGCTGTTGTACGCGCAGGCAGAATTTATGCAGACAGGGTGTTCGGTGGTGGCATTCCCAAATCGGTAGAAGCACAGCTGCCTATGATTGAATTTGTGCGTGAATCTGACGAATAAAGAAAGGAGAATAATATGTACACAAGAAACAAAGAATTTTACGACATTGTAGGGAAGGGGCTTGCAGCATTGGGATATACCGGGAATAAACCGCTGGAAGCATGGATTAATGACATGTTTGCCGAAATATACAATGCGGAACAAACGTTCTCCCAAATGGGTTTCCCGTTAAATCCTAATATTCCTCTGAATCCCACATATGAGCAGATAGAAGCAACAGTCCGTGCATACACGCTGGCTACCTATGTGGATATTGACAGTGATGGCGCAACCAAATCTACAGACGGAATGTCCCTGCAAATGGGTGGATTGCCAACCTTCAAGCATGAGATTGTACTGAGCCGCAAAATCCTAAGAGAAAAAATGATGCTGATGGATGCCATCGGCAGTACCACTCCGGAAATTGAGTCTACAATAATGGAGCTTCTGTTTAATGGAGTGGACAGTTTACTTGGTGGTAACTACAATACATTCCTATACCAGCGAAATCAGGTTGTATCCAACAAAGGTAAGCTAATCATTGACGCAGCTAACAACCCGCTTGGTATTGCATTGACTATAGATTTCGGTGTGCCTAAAAAGAATATCAAAGATTCTATCTGGTATAAGAAGCCGGAAAGCGAAGCGGTGCAGGAAGAAGCTTTGGGTACTACAATAGACCCGATAAAAGTCATGAGGCAAGTCAGACGCGATTCCCAAGAAAAGGATTTTGCGCCTGCTGGTCACTGGGAATGCTCCAAGACGACCTTTGAGGATTTGATTAATCTTCCGTATTTCCGCCAAATGTACACAGTTGCGACACGCCCGGATATTTCCGATAAAGGCATGCAGTTGGCATTTGCCAATCTTGTCCCCGACGAAACAATCAAAGCCTTCATTGAAGCGCGTATCGGTGCCGAAATCAGAATTGTCGATGCAATATCCGTAGTGGAGAAATATGACAAATCTTCCAAAGCTATACAATACAAGAATTTGCAAAGCTTTGAAGAGGGAGTATTGGCATATGTTCCAAATGAAGACCTGGGTGATGTACAATGCGGACGTCCTATTTTCATGGAAACACCGGGCGCCCGTACGGCATTGTATGACGGCGGCCGCACTCTGATACGTCAGGTATTCAATGATGAAACCATGACGCAGGTAATCAAATCAGAAGTGACCGGATTGGTTGTTCCTAATAAGGTTCGCTGGTTCTACTACTTGAACATTAAAGGTAAATAACCATGAAGGATTCTCAAAATACAATTATCGACACCACCATAGAGGAATACCTCCGTGGTTGTGTCGGTTTTGAAGTTACGGATAGTGCTATTTCCACCATACTGATTGACAGGGGAATTGCACCGGGGACGGATGTCAGCACGTTGGAAAAACGCCAGAAAGACTTGTGTCGGGCAGACCTTTATATGTGGTGCGCAAGTACACCGAGCGTAACTGGAAGCGTAGAGGATGCCAATGGTGTATGGAAGCACAAGGAAGGTGGTATGCAAATCTCAGACAAAGACAAATTCCAATTCCGAAAAGATGCTAAAGATATATACGCATTGTATGGAGAGAACGCCCGTAAATCATCTGTCAGAATTGTCAACTTGGGTATGAACATGAATAAAAGGTATCCGCTATGAAAGTAAATAATCCACGTTTTCCGCATACATGCAAAGTGTATCGTATTTCCGGAGAGACATCTTTTGACGAAGGGAACGAGACCGTATTGTATGTAGGGAAATGCAACAAGTACGGAAGCACAAGTCTTAGGACATTTACAAAAAGTAATGTCATAAAGAGTGATTATGCAATAGACATTCCTGGACTTGTGAAGGGTATCATTGCGGGAGACCTTGTGGATGTTACCGATTACGGAGGAAGTTTTGAATCATGCATAGTAACGGATTGTTACCCTACGGAAATGGGAACAACGCTGTATTTCAATCTGGCTAAGAATTAGGGAAATGGGAGATAATGCTAAAGTCTTGGAAGAAGGCAAAAAAAAGATGAGAAATATCATTGATGAATATTTGCTGGATAGAATAACAGAAATCGGAATCAGACTTCTGCAAGACGGAGTAGTATCAGCCAAGTACCATAATGTAACCGGAAATACTCTAACTTCATTAGCTGTTGGAATTTATTATAGAGGTGGATTATCTCGTATAATTACCGCCGTCGTGACACAAGGATTAAAAAATCCCACCCGCCCCAAGCTTAGCAGAGGAGACGGTATTGGCGTGATAATGGTCCAAAGTTACGAAAGTGGTAAGTTTATTCCCATAAAAAAATACAACTTGGTTGACACCAACGGGGAGTACGGTTTAACCACTTCTGTAAATTTCCTCAAAGCATATAAAACTCCAAGTGACGGCATAGGATTAGTGATGTGTACAGGTACGGAATATTCTAACTACTTGGAGTCAAAGAAGGGGTTAAATGTATTGTCAGATACATTTGATTACGCAGAAAGCATTGCTAAAATGACCTTTAAACCAATGAAATGATATGGGGTACGAACAGGATTTTAAATACAAAGACGCGCTTAAATCATTGTTTAACGCAGCAAAGACGGTAAGTGAGAATGTGTTCACAAATGACCGTCCCGCTGCTGTGCCTAAGCAAATGGATTATTTCATTGTGGTGTCATTGCCCGGCTTGTTGTCTTCCATGACCTATGGCAGCGGATTTGGAAATATCCGTACCTATTGCACCATTGAAGTGTATGTCAGACAGAAAAAGGGAGGTGCGGAAGACTTGGAACAAATGGACACTATTGTAGGAGATATTCTTTCCCTATTCCCTATCAGCGACAATTTCATAAGTGCCTCAAACCCCAAATTGACCTTGAAAGGAAATGACGGATTAGGGTTCAGCGCAACATTGATAAGGACTGACCTTGTGATAAAATAAACATAAAATAAAACGATTAAAACTATTTATTATGGCAATGAAAACAAAGCAGGAATTGAAAGATGTATTTAGCGGTCTTTCATCCATTATGTTGGTAAAGGGTGGCATTACAAATTTTGCCACGGTAACTCCGGATTTTGATTTGCCCGTTACCGTAGATACCCTTTCCTTGTCTCAAGCAGAACCGACATTAAACCGTACAAAGGTGCACGGTCTGCAAGCGGATTGGGCTGTCACCAGTACGGCAGGAGATATTACTTTCGCTGCTACCGTTCCAAGTGTAAGCAAGGAATTGGTAGAATATTTTCTTGGGAAAACCACTGAAATTGCGCAAGCGACTATCAACAACCAGCAATTCAAGGGATTCTCTGCTGTGCTAAACAGCAAGAAGCTGAACGTAGGATTTGCGCTTATAAGTGACGACGGAGAAAAATGTCTGCTTGTAAAAAGAATGGCCGTCTACGCACGCCCTTTGTTTGAGAATGCGTCCACTACCCCATTCGGTTTTGCATTAAGTGGCACCATTGAACTTGAAGATGGTGCTTCGTCCGGCTCTTCTTCCGAAGATAATATTGCTTTCTTGACAAAAAAAGTCGACTGACCGTAGCTCCAGCTTCCCTGTCTTTTACCAGCGCGGCAGATAATACAGGGAAAACCATTACCGCAACAACCAAGGAAAGCTCTGTCTCTGCTTCATCAACGGAAACATGGTGCAAAACCTCGGTTAGCGGGAAAGTGGTGACGGTCAAAGTCGACGAGAATAGCGGAGCAAAAAGGACTGCTACGGTCAGCGTATTCACCGCCAATGAGTTCAGTGCGGTGGAAGTTACCCAGGACGGTTCTTTGATTTAAAAATATGGCGGTGTGCGTTATTGCCGCCGCCTTCTCCTTTTTCACACATCACAATAACACAATATGAACGATAAAACAATAACCCAACCTACCACAGCAGAGCAGAAAACGCTTGACGACGTGCTGGAGAACAGCATAGATTATATTACGATAAGAGGAAAAAAGTTCGGTATAAAATGGCTGCACCGTGGAACAATACGAAAATTAACCCATGTCTTGCATTCCTGCAAAAGCGAGGATGAAGTTACTGCCAAATGTGCCTCTCTCATTATTCTGAATAATTGGTGGAAGATAAGACTTTTCCATTGGATATACTGGCGTATGCTATGGAAAAAATACACAGACACAGAGTTAACCGATATTGTTGTTATCGGTAAAAAAAAAGTGGAATTGCAGAAACTGGAATACTTGAATGCTACCATGTTCTTGACCGGAATGAGAGACACGATAATGACGATGACGAGAAAGGAAGCAGAACGTATCCTTCAAGAACTTCGGCAGGAGCAGCATTTGCAAACGGAGAAAAACATCCGGAGCTGACACGTCCGTTAATTCTTCTTTGGGGAATGATTAATATCCCTAATTGGTATATGGATTGGGTATTGACCTGCGCTCAATACGAACTTCTGATGTGCGATGCTCCGATTGTAGTGTATGACAAAGCAGACACAGAACAAAAAACGCATACAGCCAAAGAAATGGAAGAATTAAAAAGGAAGTGGGAAACAAAGAGAAAAGAGCAGGAAATGAAAGGACAAAGAGTTTCCCTTAATGATTTTATGGTAAACGGCGTTAACGCTATCAAAAAAGACGCAAAACAATAATTGACATGGCAGACCTCGGAAATTTAAATTTTGGCGTTCACTTGAAAGATTATACAGAACAAGAGTATGAAGCTATCAAGAAAAAACTTGTGAACATGCACATTGCGACCAGCGCAAGGGTTGGACTGAAGGTAGATGTAAAGGAAATTGAAGACAAGGTGGAAGCCTTGTTGAAAAACAAGACCTACAAGGTAAAGCTTGGCGTAGATAATGAAAGTATTAAGAGTTTCATGGAATCATTCAAGGGGAAAGGGATGACTTCTGATGAATTAAGGGGAATTAAAGGATTTGCAACAACAGTACGTATGGATGCTGATGCGACATACAAGAGGGTTCTTCAGGACATTAGGAAGGAACGAGAACAATTAGATGCCAGTATCAAAAAGGAACGTGAGCAGCTGAATGCAAGTCTTAAAAGGGGGCGTGAACAATCCGAAGCATTACTAAGAGCTGCCCAGGCAGCGTCTTCAACAATCCGTGCGGATGCTTATGCAAATACCCAAATGAAACGTGCAGATGCTTACGCCAGCTCTCAAAAAGCCCTTGAACAGCTTAGAATTGCCCGCATGCAGGCTGCAAAGGCTTCCGATACACACAATGCAGCAATGAAGAGGGCAAACGCTACCATGTCGTCTCAATCACGGATAGCCGGAGAACTGAAAAATCAAATCGCCAATGTGTATTCCATATACACTTTAGAGCGTTTTGTAAGGGGATTATATACCATTGGCGGAGAGTTTCAGAAACAACGCATTGCCCTTACCTCCATTCTTGGAGATAGTATGAAGGCGGAAACCATATTCAACCGCATTAAGGATTTAGCGGTTGTCTCTCCGTTTCAGTTCAAAGAACTGGCTTCATACACCAAACAATTGTCCGCATACAGCATTCCGTATGAAGAGCTTTACGATACAACCAAACGACTTGCCGACATTTCCGCAGGTGTGGGTGTCGATATGGGACGTATCATATTGGCGTACGGACAGGTGCGCAGTGCAGCTTTTCTCCGTGGGCAGGAATTGAGGCAGTTTACCGAGGCTGGCATTCCGTTGGTGGACGAGTTGGCGAAACGGTTTACTAAGCTTACGGGAGTGGTAACTTCCGCCGGAGACGTATTCGATAAAATCAGCCGGAAAGAGGTCAGCTTCGGCATGGTGAAAGATGTTCTTTGGGAGCTGACCGATGAAGGCGGGAAATTCTACAACATGCAGGAAGCTCTTGCAGAAAGCCTTGCAGGTAAATGGAGTAACTTGCAGGATGCCTGGGACGTGATGATGGCTGACATTGCGGAAGGCAATAGTGGCGTGCTTTCGGATAGTTTGGAGATACTTACTAAACTGATGAAGCATTGGGAAGCTGTTGCAGCTATACTTGGTGCGCTTGTAGGAGCTTATGGTTTTTACAAGGCGGCTGTAATAGCTGTAAATGCGGCTCACAAAGCTACAATTACAATAAACACTATTACCAACATAATAAATATGACCAGAGCAATGCAAGGATTGACTGCTGTAACAAAAGCTCAAGCGGTAGCACAGGGCATATTAAATGCAGTTTCATCAGTCAATCCGTGGATGGTATTAATTACTACTATTGGCGCATTGGCAGGTCTATATTTTACCTTAAGAGAAAAGACTAAAAGTGCCGCAGAAACAATACGCGAATTTAATGTTCAGGTTCAAGAACAGAACGAAAAGATTTCGGAAGCAAAGAATAAGGCTAATGGCTATATATCAACAATGTTTAATACTTCCAAAGCAGTGGATGCAAGGCGAATGGCTTACGAAAGGCTTCAAGAAATATACCCTTCTATTTTTAAAAGCATGTCTTATGAGCAGGCTCTCCTTAAAGGACAAATAGAATTATTAAATATGTCCAATAGAGCAGCAAGGACTACTGCACGAGAAACTGCAAGAATAAATTTGGAGAGGGCATATCAAGGGCTTTTTGAAGCAGAAAGAGGTGTTAAATATGCCGAACTCTTTTCAGTAGCAAGTGACGGACATATCATGGACACCAAAATGCTGAAAGAAGCAAAAGACCAATTAGGAATTGCCCGCTCCATTGTCAAAGAAGCAAAAGAAGATTTTCTAACCATTCTATCTGCCACTGATGATATAGATAAAAATACTAAATCCGCATGGTTTACTACAGCCAAAGAAATTGCAGGTGACATGAATAGCCTTATTCCAAAAGACGATGAGGCTTATGAAGAATACGCCAAACGCATAAAGGAAGAAAGAGAAAATGCTGATAAGATACTAAAAGGCTTTAAGAAAGGAAATCCTTATTCCGAAGATACTATTCGTAATGCTCAAAAGGTATTCGATGTATCAAAAAAAATCATGGATACTCTTGGCGTATTAGGAAAATCAACAGAAAACACAAAAGACCCTATCGCTGAACAATGGAAAGACCGTTCCGACCTTATAGACAAAGCTATCTCCAGTTATGAGAAATGGAGAAAGATAGAAGGAGATGAAGCGGCTACCCAAAGAGTAAAAGGCATATCCGAGTTTTCATCTGTTTTTGATGAGAAGGGTGTTAATTTAGATTTGAACAACCCAAGCAAAGCTTACAAATACATTCAAGGACAGTTAGACCGCAGTAAAGAGAAGCAAGAAGATTTATACATTTCTCTTGGCGTCAAGATTGACAAGGCGGGAATTGACAGTGCAAAGCAAGAAGTTGATAATGCCTTAAAGGAGATAGAAAGGTATATCTCTGAATCTGGGAAGAAATGGGATTTATACAAACAATTATTTGACATAACTGGAAGTAGAGAGCAATCTATGAGCATTGCTTTCGGCGGAGAGATTGGTTTCGATAGTTTAATAGATGAATTAAAGGCTAAGCTAAGAAAAAAAACTGGGGCTTATTCTGACATGCCGGTGGATATAGTGCTTGGATTGGATGAAAAGGCAATTAGAGAAAAGTTTGGAAAATCAGCAAATGAGATTTTATCTCTGCAAAAAGAAATCAATGATAAAATTCAAGAAAAGAATGATTTTAGCCTGATTGATGAACAAAAAACTATAATGGAGTTTGCCTCTATTGAGAAAAAAATAGAGGCGGTAAAAGGCAAATATCAAGAACTAATTGATTCTGCAACAACCCAAGAAGGGAAAGAGGCGTATACTCAAAAAATGAACAAAGAGATACAAGAGTTAAATGACGAATCAATCAAGTTATTACCTCTTTGGCAGAAGCTCTTCGGAGATACCACTAATATGGGATATAACAATCTTCGTAGGCTGGTGAATGAAGCTAAAAAGTTCTCTGAATCGGCGATTGAACAAAAAGACCCGATAACCGGCAAAAGCCAATTTGAGCTAACGGACAATGATAACAAAAAACACATTTTATCATTAGAAGAATATCTTCGGCTTCTAAAACAAATAGAGAAAACGCAAAACGAACTAAACTCTCAAAATCCATTTCAAGGAGTTATTGACGGGTTTCAAAAACTTAAAGCAGCAGAGGGTGAAGAGGAGAAGCAAGACGCCTTAAAGGTGATTGGTAGCAATGCTAATGCAGCCGCACAAATGATACAAGGTGTCACCGAAGCATGGGCGAATATGTTCAGCGCATTCGGTAATGACGATTTGGCTGATACTCTTGGACTTGTAGGAGAGTTAACCGGGGAATTGGGAAGTTTAGTAGAAGGGCTAACAAGTGGGAACCCCATACAAATGGCCTCCAGTGCTTTATCGTTTATACCTAATATTATCGGAAGCATTGCCAAAGCGCACGACAAGAAGCTTGACAAAGCAATTCAACGTTCGCAACTGGAAGTGAAAAAACTTTCCAACGACTATAAGAACCTTCAATCTGTCATAGAACGGCAATTGGGTGCTGTTACCCAAAGCCAGTCCAAAGAGATGATTGCAAATCTTCAAAAGCAACAAGAAGAGGTGCAAAAGCAAATGAAGGCGGAACAAGACAAGAAAGATTCGGATGCTTCTAAAATAGAGGACTACAAGCAGCAGTATATCGAGTTAGGCGAGCAAATCAAGTATTTCTATGAAGATTTGGCAAGCGAACAATTCGGTATAGACTTAAAGGGGTGGGCAGACCAAATATCAGAAGCGTTAGTTAATGCATTTGCCAACGGGGAAGATGCGGCAAAGGCTTTTGATGATACGGTGGCTGATATTATGCGCAATGTCATAAAGGAGATGATTTCTGTAAATGTTATCCAGCCTGCCATGAACAAACTGAAAGACTATTTATTTGGAGACAAGGGTATATTTACGGATAATTCTGCGGGGGGAACCAATCTAACTGAACAAGAGGCGGCCGGGCTAATGCAACAACTTGGAAGCCTTCGAGGGACAATATCAGACTCAAAGAAAATATGGGATTATCTAAATGCTGCTGCAAAAAAAATGGGAATAAGCCTTGAAGAGACAAGCGCTTCAAACACTCTCTCCAAAGGGATACAAGAAAACATTACAGAAGAAACCGCTAATATTTTAGCTTCTTACATAAACGGTATTCGTGCAGATGTAAGTGTAAAACGCGCCTTGCTTGAAAAGTGGGGAAACGAGATACTTCCGAAATATAATGTTATAGCCGAACAGCAACTTACTCAATTGAGGGCGATAGCCAATAATACGTTAAGAAGTGCCCAAAATACCGAAGCAAACGTTGCTTTAGTACAAGAAGTTAGAGATATGCTAAATATAGTGATAGACAGAGGTGGTAGAAAAATCAAAATATAATATGTTATGAACGAAAAGGATTTAAGCAAAACATTACTGAACCAAGCTATTACGTTTGGTTTATGCCAACCGTGGCAACACGCATGGGGGAATCCTACCCAACAAGGATTAATTGACAAGTATCTGCATGGGATTGATTTTGCTATCAAACACAATTATCCCACCAACACTTTCATAAAGGAAAACTTCGACAAAGACCTTCTCCACAAGAATAATATTTTTGTGGATGAAGATGTGCAGAAACGCAACATGTCACAAATTTCTGTTTTGAACGGGAACTGCAAAGGCACTCTCCTATTCGACGGTTTTTCCGTATGTGATGTTTATGTGCGCCATGACAGTGAAGTTACCATTGACTGCTCACAGTATTGCAAGGTATTCATTAATGTGTACGACCGGGCAAAAGTAAATGTTATCCAAAAGGATATAGCATCGGTATATGTCTATATTCATGGAGAGGATTGCATCATAGAAGCCGAAGGTGATGTATTGCAAAGAAAAAGCCAGGCTTAATGTCTGGCTTACATTAATTCAAGCTAATAGCATTCCCGTGCAATTTAATATTCATATCGACTTCTTCTTTTGAAAAATCATACTCGTATTCAACTACTCCATAATTATACTTTTTATTGTTCTGCCCACCGGTAGAAAATACTTTCCCTTTATTGCAATATTCTTGCAAAACATGTTCTCTGGGCAAATGATGCTTGCTAAATATAGTTGTGCATGCAGTATCTATATCCTGTGACAAGTAATGGACCAGGTTTGTAGAAGTATCAGACGAATGATGTGGGATTTTCACGAAACGGCATTGCTCTAAATAAGCCGGATTTATAGCATCTATATGCCCATTCATCGTATCCCCACCAAAATATAGATAATACTCATCTATATTAATTATAAATGATATTGATAGTTCGTTCTTATTTACATTGTGTTTCCCTTTCTTCACATAGTTTGCTAAAATAGAAGATATAGGAGTAACAGCATTCACTGAAACAAAGACGTCCTTGTCGACTCCTGCAAATTTCAAACTTTTAATTTCATTATACCCCCTATCTGTTGCGCTAATATTGGCAACAGTTCTCTTTTTTAATCTATTCAGATTAAAGACCTTATCAACAGCCCCTCGAAGTGTTTTATTATTTATTGTAATAATATCACTTGATTCGTTATAAAAATGCTCCGGCAGCAATATTTGTGTACTTTCCTTGCAATACTTCTTTATTAATGTATCAATATCTACAGAATGGTCTAAATCGGGATGCGTCCAGCATAACATCGAAACGGTACTAACCGAATAATGCCTTAATATTTCATCTGTAATATTCCGTTTATTGTATTTGAAACAGTCTATTACAATAGAATATTTTACAGGGCATCCCTTTTCACCGGTATCTATAAACAATATTACAATAGATTCTCCCTGATTTTTATATCCTATAATAAATATCTTTACGCGTAAAGTACCAGAGCTTGTAATCGGTATTTCTGTTTCACCACCCCTTAGCATTCTTACAAACCGTTATATTGACTCTCTTTTGATTATTATTAGAAGACATAGCCCTCGTCTGATTTCCTATTGACGTTTGAGCGGCCCAATCAATTCCTCCCCCATAAGAGGAATGATTACCCTTTATTTCAAAAGCTCTTGTAACACTAAATTCTATATTGGCAGATGAAGTTTTTGTTTTCATGATATAAGTCCTTTAGATAAAAAATTCTCTGTTACGCTCGCTCTAAACAACTTGAACAATTCATCGTTTATTTTATCTTTCAATAATGATTCTATTCCCTTTTTATCTGTTACTTCATTAAGTGGTACAAGGGATGAGTCAATATAGCCGTCCATATCTAAAATACATCTAATAGACCCGTTTTTAAAACGTTCTAATCCGCGAGTAAAATTAACTTTAATATTTGCGTCATTAGATATAAAGGCATCCGTATAAACTTTTTTTATAGGTTTTACATTGTCTATAATGTTCTTCTCCAAATCTTCCATAACCTCAAAAGTTTTATATGCTTCTTCCAATGAAGCATAGTCCTTGCCATCTATTTTTCTTATAGCCAACCTCTCTATTTGCACATAAGAATCATATTCTTTTAAGGTAGTTATAATGTCTGTAATAGAGTCAAGATAAGGGTCTATCGTATTATAAGAGTCGTTACATCCTATTGTAAAGCAAATAAAAGTAGAGCTTATATCCATAGATGAATTTTGCTTAGGCTCTATCTTGCAATCAAAAAAGCGATGAATATTGCCAGTCTCGTTTACCTCAAGAGGGATAAATCTATCCTCTATTGCTTTGGGATTTATTTGTAGATTAAAATTATTCGTCCTGACAAGACGATAACCCGCAAAAAGATTTTGGAACCATTCTAAGGATTTTAATTTCATTATAAAACCATTTAAGTCCGTTAGACTTGAATAGTCACACCTAATAATGATTTGCCTTAATAATGAAGACCTAAAATTTTTACGAGTATATACTTCCTTTGACATGATGTTTATTCTTTTGTGAGACAAAAATACTCCAAAATCTAAATACAAAATATTATTTTAATAATAATTCGCATGTTTAAGAACATTTTCTTAGCTATTTTCCCTATATTTGTATTATTATATATAAAGCACAAACATCATATTTGTTATGAATAAGATAATAAGCATAGACATTTATGACCGGGATGTAATGGTTCATTTTGGAGAAAAAAAGCACCTGAAGGCAAGACTATCAAAGATATTCGGGTGCGAGAAGTCTTCCGAAATCGTTTCTATGATTAGTGGAGAAGAAAAGGGAAAAAGTTTTTTATTGCCTGGCGGACAAATGATTTTGTATATGCCAAATTTGCCGAAAGATATAAAAGGGTTGTCAATATTAGCGCACGAGATATTTCACATCGCCAACTTTACATTGGAAAAAGCAGGAATAAACTTAACCAGTGATAGTGACGAAGCTTATTCCTACTTAATTGAGTTTCTTACGAAAAAGATTTTAGCGATGCTGCCTATTTCTTTCTCTGACGATGTTCGGTCTGCGTAGTGCTTGGATGTCTTTTGGCATAGTTTTCTGTAACAAACCGCCCAGTTTTAGAACTTCTGTTAAGCTCCACGGTCTTTGTCTTTTGCCTTTTTTCCATGCTTTCTCATATTTATAATATTGTGGCAATTATTACCATAATCGGTATAACAAACGATATGCCACAAAACAAGAAAAGCGGAGAAACTCCGCTTAACTTAATGATTACTTAACATTAAAAATTACTGTTTATAACTTCCATAAGCAGAAAAATAATGACCATCACATTCAAACTCCCACTTAAATCCTGGCTCATAAACATGTGATAATCTAAACTGTAAAATTCTTGTTTCTCCAGAAGATAAATATCCTAATTTCGCCTCATCAGTAATCTCAATAGGAGCACTACCGCTTCCAGTAGAAAAAACTTTAAACTTAGTAAGTTTTATAGTCTTTGAGCTATTGTTCTTTATAGCACATGACATAACGCCCGTATAATATCCCGAATTAATAATCAAAGAAGATGTAGGGAAATAAACATCCATCATACCTCCTAATGACACAATATAAACAGTACAGTTTGCCACATGTCCGCCATCTTCTGACGTTGCCGTAACTTGTACTCTTCCTGATGTATTCCCTAAAACCACTCCATTTTCATCAACCGGAGCAATCACAGGGTCGGATGAAGTCCATATCACATTCTTATTAGTTGCGTTTTCTGGTGTAAACACAACATTTAGCTGTTTTTGTCCTCCAACTTCAATTTTATATGTAAGGTTATCAAAACTTATAGATTCTAATAAAATGGGTTCTACTGTCAGCTCACAAGTAGCCTCTAACCCTGTATTTCCCAAAATAGCCTTAACTATACATTTTCCAGGAGACATGGCAGATATACTGTTGTCTTCATTAATCTTTGCAATATTTACATCAGAAATCTCCCATGCTATGTTTTCTTTTGTTGCATATGCAGGAGTGATTATTGATTCTATAGTAAAAACATCTCCCGCCCTTACATTTTTTTCATTTTCTTTCAAGGAAAAACCTTGTGCTACAACTGGATTAACCTTCACTTTGCATGTTGAAGTTATAGAAGATTCAAACCCTGCACGTGCTGTAATTGTAGCTTCTCCTGCCTTTAGCGCTGTTACAATAACCGAATTGTCTTTACCCGATTCTAAACTTGCAATTTCCGAATTATCTATTTCCCAAAAGACCAGTTTCTTCGTAGCCTCCTGAGGTTCAATAGAAGCATCCAAAATCAAACTTTGTTCTCCATTAAACACAATCTCTTCCTTATTTATAGATATACCAGTAGCTTCTATAGGCTCAACTGTCACATTGCACACAGCCTTTATTACTGCATTGTCAATATATAACAAATCCGTTATATCATCATCTCCAATCCAGGCATTTACTGTAAAGTTCCCTGGCTTCAAGGCTGTTAGTTTCCCGTGTGAATCTATTTTTGCTAAATGATTGTTTGCATTTACAGGATATATCCCCCAATTAATTTTAGGCAACTTTGCTTTAGAAGGAGAGCCTTTTACCGTAAATTGATAAGTTTCTCCGGGCTTCAAAGTCATATCCGACTTGTCTAAAAGTATAGATGTTACCATATCATCTTCATTCTCACAGGAGGATATAAGAACACAAAATAGAGAAAGTAGAAAAAATATTTTATTACTCATAAAGCATGTATTTAGTTAATTAATGTGCGGCAAAGTTAAGTCTTTAATTTTAATTAAACATTATATTATTTTGCTTTATTACAGTGTTTTTTATTGCATATAAAGCATAAAAAATCCCCGAACTGTAAAGAACGGAGATTTAATTATTTACCAAACAATACAACAAGCAAATATTCTATCCATACTCCAATAAAATCTATTTAATTACACTTTTTATCTTATCAGATATAGAGAGCTTATAACTGAGATAAATTGGAGATACGACCTTATGTACACTTTCATTATCTACACAATCAGGCTCTTCCCATTTCAATGCCAGTTCTAAAAAAATAATTTCGTTCATCTTCTTAAACTGTTCTGTGATATATGGTTCTGTATATCTTGAAAGCAGCACCATTTCCATATCTTGATTGATTAAAACAGCCTTTTTCCGATGAGATTCATATTCCCCTTTAGATATATCCCCCTTTTCCAAATTAGAATGCAACAAATAATATTCATTTATATGTTCTATTATTCTTTTATCCATAGATAAAACTTTTTCTGCATACTCTTTCCTTTCAGTATTACATGATACCAAACTGAATACTAACAATAATAAATATAAAAATATTTTCATAGCTATCTTTTATATGTACAAAGATACGCCTTTATTAACATCCATTGTTATTATATATATCATGTTATAAAACATATTCACCATTTATTAATATATTAAATTATAAAAATGAGTATATTTTCTATATATTTGCACAATAACTTAGAAAATAGACGAAAGTAATTGATTTTATGATTATAAGTTTGCTATTTCAAAGATAAGGGCTATCTTTGCGGTGCTAACAACTTATAGGAGCGGCAAACTCCTATGGCTTCATCATTGGAGTTATTTTTTTGCCAATACATATCAAGTAGTATCATAAATTAAGATATTGCGCACGAACGGTGGGGTAACAGAAATGTCCCCAAACTAAATTCCTATGAGTTTGTTAGCAGCCGTGAACGTGCGCTTTTTTTTGTTATGCTAACAAACTCGATTCAAGTCCTAAGCGAAACAGAGTTGCTGGGGCACAAATTCACGGTTTACGGAACTGCCGAAAATCCGTTGTTTCTTGCTAAAGAAGTGGCAGAGTGCATTGATTATGCGAAAACATCGCAAGGTTATTATGATGTATCAAGAATGGTAGGCACTGTAGATGAGGAAGAAAAGCATCTACGAACAATCTTCGTAGATGGTAGAAATTACGAAATGTGGTTCTTAACCGAAGATGGCTTATACGAAGTCCTCATGCAGAGCCGTAAACCAATTGCCAAAGAATTTAAGAAAGGCGTAAAGGAAATCTTAAAGACCATCCGCAAGACCGGCGGCTACATCGCAACTAAACAGGACGACACTCCCGAAGAAATCATGGCACGTGCACTCATAGTGGCACAGGAAACAATCAAAAGAAAAGAAGAGCGGCTAAAGCAGCTTGAAGAAAAGAACGCCAAACTCCAACCCAAAGCCGAGTTTGCCGAAGCCGCCTTCAAAGCAGAAGGCAAAGTAGACATAGGTCAAGCCGCAAAGATACTCAATCTCGGCTACGGAAGAAACACCCTTTTCGGGAAGCTAAGGGATGCGGGTATATTCTTCAAAGACCGAAACGAGCCGAAACAAAAGTATATTGACGCAGGCTACTTTGAAATGACGCTGTTGCCGCCAATACGCAGAGACAACCACCCAGACATATTATGCCAAAAGGTGTTTTGCAAACCAAAAGGTCTTGCTTATATCAACCATCTATTTGGCGGAAAGCCTTCTGACAGAAAGATTTCGCCTATAAAATAGTATAGCACAACAACACATATTTGCGTAGTATTTAGTAAATTTGCAGAAAACGAGTAGGTTATGGAACGGATAAGGTTGTCAAAGGAAGAGAAACAAGCATTTCGGATTGTTGCAGAGTTTGGCGGAGAATGCCCGGCAACATACCCGAAGCATGTATTTACTGCTTCCATCCGTTCCATTGAGAGGAAAGGATTGGTGAAAGCCAATTATGTGGTTGGCGGTTATGTATGGAGTGTCAAACTCACCGAAGAGGGCAAGCACTATCTTGCCGTTAACCCCAACTTACACAATCCTATCAATTGGAATTTAATACTTGCCATTGTAGGCGTCCTTATATCTATCATAGCCTTATTCGTTAGCTGCATGAAAAAATACTAATCACGCTATTTTAATCATCCGGCAGTCGGTTCCAATGCCCGACAGCCACAACTATATCCAAAACGAAAATGGAAGAATTAAGAAATACTGGATGAAGTAATACTCGATATACAGCAGGAGAAGCTGGAAATAATGGCGCTTCTTGCCCCTATGTCTATATCAAAATACAACCCAAGCGCCTCTAAGTCAGATTTCGACCTTAGAAGCCTTAATAAGGAAATATTGCCACATGTTAGCATAGATGCACGTTGAGGTTCGACCAACGTTCACGTTATGATACCCCGCCAGTAATACGGCTGGCGGGCAGATGGCAGGAATAACGACTAAAACAAATATTCATCATGGAAGAAAAGATATATAACTTGCAGAAAGAGAACAAGCTCCTCAAACTTCAATTATTGCACTTATCCGAAGATATTGAACTGATGTACGAAAGGATGGAAAAACTTGAAAGAAAGCTCAAAGAGAAGCGGGTAAAGAACCCCTACATGAAAATCGTGTCACCCGAAAGGTAGTATTCATTGCAAATATAATGTAAGCCGGATGACTATATCAATTTTCTAACATTTTACTTGATTATTTAGAAAATACACCATATATTTGCAGTATTGATATAACAAGCCAAAGAGCTGATTAACGGGCATGCCGTTGATTGGCTCTTTTTGTTTTTACAACACAAACTCAAAATAACACATGGCAAAGCCTTACAGTATCTATTTTCAGAAAAGTAAGCTGGGGAGTCCTGTTATTGACACCAAATCCCAATGGGGGATTGTGTGCAAGGACTTCCCTTTTACTGTATATGGGGATATTAAGGATTTGCCCAAAAGGGACTGGATAGACCAAGACGGAGAAGACACCTTTTTCCCCGAAGAACTCTACGTGCAAGCCTATGATATAGAAGTAGAGTTTGCCTATAAAGGTGATATGGGAACAGCCAATGAAAAGATTGTCGCCTTCCTGGACTATCTGATAGGAAAAGACGGTTACGGAACAGAATTAAAGGTTTATGACACCTATACCCAAATAGGCAGGCAGGGGGTTTATTTTAAATCTATAAAACCCGACCTTTTTGTCCGCAAGACAGATGAGGGGGATGTCGTAACTTTCAACATTACATTTCGGGTAACCGACCCTAAAACACAAATTATTCTTACGGCATAATGGGACGGTTTATAATATACAGCAAAGACGGGCAGACGCAACGATGTGTCGCTAACAAGTTAGAGTATAACGGGGAGTTCATGGGAGCTTGTTCCGTTAACATTACCGTTACGTCCCCCACTCCGATTGATTTTACAGTCGGGGACTATCTGATATATCGCGGAGAAAGATTTGAAATAAACTACGACCCTACTGAATTGAAGCAAGCCTCCAAAAATACATACGGAGAGGCTTTCAAATATGAGAACGTAGTTTTCAACTCTCTTGCAGATGAACTGACAAGATGCGAATTCCTGGACTATGTAAAAGAGGATAACTTAATTCACTACTCTTCCCTACCTACATTCAGTTTTTACGCTGAAAGCATAAATGCTCTCGCAGAAAGAATACAGGTGAACCTTGACCGTATCTATAAAGGAGAGCAAAAATGGACGGTTACAGTACATCCCGAATATGTTAATGAGGCTAACAAATCCATATCAATAAGCAGTATAAACGTTTGGGACGCACTCGCTTTAGTAAATAGCGAGTTTAAGGCAAACTTTATCATAAGGGGGCGAACGATAACAATAGGCACTGCCGGAATTGCAGTAGGAAACATGTTCGGCTATGGAAAGGGCAAGGGGTTGTACTCCATACAAAAAACCGCGGATTCGTCACAGAAGATAATTACCCGCCTAAGAGCATATGGTGGTACCAAAAACTTACCGTACAACTATTATACAACATATGGAAGTCCTATTGTCGAAGCTCCCATCGAGGATGTATCTTACGGATATGACCCTAATACACATTTGATAGACGGTGCTGTTGTGACTCTTCCTTTTTACATGAAATTCCTATCCGACACAGCATTGTATGATGTGACAATCAATGGGAGTCCCTATAAAATGAGAAGAGGCAGCTTTCTTGGGAAATGCTACGTTTTGTTGAATAGCGAAACCGACAAGGACAACGTCCGCATAGGCGCAAAGATGCGGATAGAAAAAGGTATTGAGACGGACAATGTTCCAAGAAAGTACAAAAGACCTTCTGGAGCATTAGTTCCCAATAATATGGCTGTTAAAAACTTGATGCTTCCTGATTTTCCGGAAAAGACACTTGACCCATACCTTGATAGTAAAAACATAGATATTATCGGAGTTCGGGAAGGTTCGGTTTTCTTTGACGGGAGCGATACTTCTTTACCGGAAATATATCCGTCTATGGAAGGAATGACAGCACAGCAGTTGAAAGACGCGGGAATAATCGTAAATGCTACCGGAGCGTTGGATGAAATCGCTTCCGATTCAGTGAATAAGGATAATACGCCAATCGCGGATGATGGTTACTTTGAAGAAGGGGAAACCATCCCACCGTTCAAAATATATCTCAAAGACATTGGATTTGACATAAACGATTATCTAACAGGGGAAACCGCCACCATATCCATGAAAAGCGGAATGTGTGGTGGGCGTGAATTTGAAATACTTGGAGATGCAGACAAGCCCGTAAAACAAGGTGACATGTGGGTCTTGACATGCAACAGAGTCTATGATGAAGGGCTGAATCTTTATTTCCCATATAAGGATTTTACTATCAAAGCCGGAGATAAATTTGTGCTTTTGGGTATTGATATGCCGGATGTGTATATAAAAGCCGCTTCCCAAAGATTGCTAACAGCTTCCAAAGAATATCTTGCAAAAAATGATTATGTAAGATATACTTACGAGCCTAAAGTAGACGAAATATTTATGGCGCGTCACCCGGAACTGCATGACAGTATAAAGGAAGGTGATTTAATGTTATTCGAGGATGAAGACTTAAACATCAACGGGAGCATTATTATTGACAGCCTTACAATAAAGGAAGGAGACGCTCTCATCCCAACGTATGATATTACCCTTCGCAATGACAAAGCGGTAGGAACTTTAGAAAAGATACAGAATCAGATAGACTCAATTGTAGGCGGGCAAGGCGGTGGAGGATTAACTACCCAACAAGTGGAATCAATCATTAAAGCCTTTGGAGAAAAGCTGTTTTTGAATAAAACCAAACCTGACCAAACCAGCTATTTAATAAAGTTCTTAGGCGGATTATTTTCAGACTACATCCAGTCCATGAATTTTTCTTCCGGTGCTCTCGGTGAAGGCTTTGTCATTAAAGTAGACAGCAAGACGGGTAAATCCTACATTGAAGTGGACGAACTCTTTGTGCGTATCAAGGCGATGTTCTCCGAACTGGAGATAAAGAAACTCTCTTATGCAGGCGGAAACTACATGTTTACTGCCGCCGGAATGAAATGCGGCAAAGTAGAAGAACATGGAGGTTTTTGGCGATGCTATCTGTTGGTTGATGATAAAGAAACAGCCGTTGAAAACCCGTTCAAGGAAGGAGACCAAATACGTTTCCAGGAGTTCAATATCAAACCGGGTGTCTATGAGAATGTATCCAACCGTTACTATTGGCGCTTATGTGTCGGTGTTGGCGAGGATTATATAGACCTTAGCAAAACGGACTGTGACGCAAACAGCGACATACCGCAGGAAGGCGATAGCCTTGTACAACTCGGCAACAGAACAGACAAGAAGCGTCAGAACGCAATCACCTTGTCCGTGTATGGCGATGATGCACCGAGTATCCACCAGTATGCCGGGATAGATTCCTATTCTTTAGCAGGCAAGGAAGTGACGGTTATCAGTCCGCAAGGCAACAAGTTCATGGGAGACTTTATCTTGAAAACGGGGATAAATATTATGACCCAGTTCAAGATATTGGAAGATTTGATTTACTCTGAAATCTCCAAAGTGCTTGACGAGGTGCAGGCAAAGGATAATTATCTGTATAACGCATCATTTGCAAGCAATACGAACGGTTGGGAGACAAAGAACGATGTTCGTTTCTTTACTGTGAACGGAAAGTTCTTATTAGTGAATGGGGAGTTCTATTCCCGCAAGGATGCTATGGCTGCCATTATCAGAGACGGAGATAGAAACGTGCTTCGTATCCTTTCTTCCGGAATTAAACAGTCAAATGCGGATTTAGCCAATAAACCGACCTATGAGGAAGGGGAAGAACCGAAGAAGTTCTTTATCTCTTTCCGGTACAGGGTAGCTACAGCCGGAACGCTGACAATAGGATTTCCCGGTCAGAACCTGCATTTCACCGAACGTCTTGAACCGAGTGAGGAATACGCAATGAAAGAGTATTCCGGCACATGGGACGGAACGGGCGATTTTGAGTTGAAGTTTACGGGGGATATATACATACATTCGCTGGCTCTTACCGAAAACGCATTCGAAGATTTATATACAAAATTGAGTTCCGAAATAGAGCAGACAGCGGAAAGTATCAGGTTGGAAGTAAAGGAACTCTCAGAAAGTAACAATCAAAGGTTCTCACAGATTGAGCAGACAGCGGAAAACCTCAAATTGTCTGTTACAAAAATAGAGGAAGATGTAACGCAGTTGGGGCTGGACATCAATGGAGTTACCGATGAACTTAAATTATATGTCAAAAAAGACGGATTAGGTTCAGAAATCAATGTGGCACTTGATAACATTTCCGTGGTTTCCAAAAACATATACTTTACCGGAGATATATCCGCCAACGGGAATGTGTCTATTCAGGCAGACGGGACAATAAAGGCTATTGGTGGATATTTTGAAGGAGAGATAAATGCAAACAGCGGGGTGTTTAAAAATGTAAGAACTCCTAACAACTCTTTGGTGATAGACGAAAATGGGAATGTTAGCATTGTTGGCAAAATGTCAACCGCTTCGTCAGGTACAAAAATAGAAATAAACCCAAATTCAAACAGCCTAAAATTTTATAATTCAAAAGGATATGATGTGGGTGGAATTTCATTCCTTGATAGTGGAGGCGGAGGTACTTCTGTTACTTACCCAAGATTAAAATTGGACAATATAGCAAGTGATGGCAACTTAACTGCGTCTACCACCCTTTTTGCAGGGTCATTGTCAATGATTTCAAATTTAAGTGGGTCAAGATACCAAGTGTCTCTTGGCATCTACGGACTTTCTTTTTATAAAGATGGAAGATTAACTAAATCATACCCAAGCTCATGAAAAAGATAAATTTTAAACAATTACTGATTGCTACGGACATTACCCGTAAGCATTGTGAAAATATAGATTGTAGAGAGAATTTTGCGAATGTATTATACCGGAACGGTAACGGTATCGCATCGCATGCACTCGCTTTGAAGATATACAATTCCAATGAAGAGACAGAATATACTGATGAAGAAGTGTCCTTGATACAAGAGCATGCAAATACTTTTTGCAAACCCTTCTTTATTGACGCGCTCAATCGTGCTATCAACAATCAACCGGAAGAAGCAACCGATAAACAGGAATAATTATGGCTTGGACAGAACAGGATTATCAAGAAATAGTTGCCCGTCTTATGGCTAACTCCATAGGGGTTAATGAAGTACCGAATGCGGACAAAGCGGATGATGTAACGTCATTGCCTGCATTTAAACCTTCAGGAAGCAACAGTGAAGCTTCTGTGGTCAATTATCCTTTAGAATTTTTGAAAGGAGAAAAAGGCGAGCCAGGTATACAAGGCGAACCGGGAAGCTCTTTCCGTGTGGCTGGCGAATACGATACCCTTGAAGCCTTGAAATCCGCTGTTCCCGATGGTTCGGCAGTTGACGGGTTTATGGCTGTAGGCACGGAAGCCCCTTACGAATACTACGCATGGGTGAACGGTGAATGGGTAAGCCAGGGGAAGATAGGCGGTATAGACGAGGCACCAACTGATGGCAAGGCGTACGGTCGTAAGAATGGGGATTGGGCGGAAGTCTCTGATAAGAAGTATGTCGATGACAGCTTTTCAAGCGCTCGTAGTTTTGGCTACATGATGGGGCTTACAGAGATTGACGCCTCCGGGTTGGATGAAAATACGTGGTATCCGGTTACAATTGCTGCTGGAGAAAGAATGAATATACGAGTAGAAGTGCTTGTATCATTAGATAGCGGTACAAAACCGTCATGGTCTACACATGAGAGAGGTTTTTCTACTCGCAAAATTTGGGAATTTGCTCCGAATACTTGGGGCGTTAATCGTGATAGCAATATTACTATATACTTATCAGATTTCGTTCATGCAGATATAGACCCTGTGAGGGGTTTAGGTAATTTGAGCCAGTTTGATACATGCTATGTTTTTGTACGAGGTGGTGGTAAATACCATTTTTATGCTTCTCATAATGCATACGTTACTCTTCGTACTGATACGTATAAACCCGAGGGAGGTACACAAAGTGTTAGTCCAACTATTGAAACGCCTGCGGAAATAGTGGCGGATATAGCTACGAAGAAGTATGTGAAAACTACTCATTATGGTAAAACTATCGTCGTTTCTGATATTTCTAAATTTTTATATAGTATAGAGCTTAATGGAGCTGATGCCGAACAACGAATAGTTGATTTATTTGGTAGTATTGATAATTTTAAGAATGTTGTAGCTGATATTTTAGCTAATCATACAAGATATTATTTTCACATTAATAATAATCTTAATAACAATTGTATAGAATTAGGTTGCGTAAATGCTTGGATAGCAAATGATAGTACGTCTTACGAATTGCATTTTATTATTACTTATTTTGGAAATAATCCTGTTAAGATGTTTACCAATCGTATTTCTATTATCTCAAATGACGATAATAGAGAAAGTAAAGTAATTATTGCTTCTCTTGTTAATAGTGATAATATTAATACTCTTACTAAGAAAACCTCCGCTGAATACAAGGGTATTGGTTCTAAAGATAAAGAAACAATGTATGCTATAACAGATGTTTGATATGAGAGAGAGATAATAATTTAGAGTGTAAATATAAATCTTGATATTAAAAAATGGAGATGGGTAGATATGATTAAAATTGAAACTACACCTATTAGTAATCTTGCTGTTGGAAATAAAAATATTGATTTGCTTAATATCGGTAATAATGTTGTTTATGCCGGCTATTCTTATCCTTGTGTTGGTGAGTATAATTTTAATCCTATTACTCTTCAACAATATATTGATTTGCCTTATGTTGGAGACCCTAAAAATTATACAAGTAACCTATACTTTTCAAAATATATAGAAAGTTTTGAATATAGAATTGTAGCAGCTGGTATAGATAGCGGTTTTGAAGTTTGTGCTCTTAATGAACAAGTAGCTCCTGGTGTTTATGGTTATGTTATTAATAATGGCAATTATGCTACTCTAATTGGTATGTGTAATCCTCGTTATGTTTTTAACGAAATGAATATAACGTGTCTTACTGAATTTAAAATTGATGGTAAATTATACAGCTATAATATAAGAAGCTAATTATAAGAATTGAATTTAACTTATTTGATTATGAGAGTAAAAGTATTTTATGAAAACTGGTTTGCCAAACTTATCCTCTTTGGCGGCTACACAACAATCATGCTCTTCGGCTTCATCCTTACGAAGCTGAAAGAGTTGTCCGAAGCAACCATACGCCATGAACGGACACATCAGAAACAGTTCTTCGAGTGTATGGAGATAGCGGCTATCCCATCCGTATTATTGTCACTCTATGTCAGTGCATGGTGGCTGTTACTTATCCCGCTATTCTACTACATTCTTTATTTGGCAGAATGGTTTGTGAGCTTCGTGTACCACCTGTTTACAGACAACAAGATTGGGGACGGAGAGGTCAATAAAAACGCTTACCGTGCGAGCGCATTTGAAATGGAAGCCAAACTCAACCAGGATAATCCGAACTATCTGAAAGAACGTAAATGGGGTGCGTGGTTCCGCTATTACGGCAAGATATGAAAATCCCGTCCTACTCTCACGAGCAAAACGGAATGACAGTAGTTCGCTTATTTGATAAGAGACACAAAGATATGAATAATTGACAAATAACGATAAGATGAAGAATAACATTATTACCCAAAGCATACCGGGTGGTTTCTCGGTAATAGCAAGCAGTTTTATTGCGCAGTCATTGGAACACATGATACCGTGGCTAATAGTAACATTTTCAGTCGTTGTATGCGATTTAATGTTCGGGATAAGGAAATGCCTGCTATTGGGTGAAGAATTTCGGTTTTCAAGTGCCGTGCGCCGTACTATGGGTAAAATGGTGACATACTTTGCCTTTGTTTGTATGGTGGTGATGATAAACATTGCTTCCGGCAATAAATGGAATATTGATGTGTATTCATGCTTGTTTGTCTGCTTCATAGAGTTCTGCTCTATCATAAGCAATATCTTGAAGCCAAAGGGATATAATTTCAACTTACTGAAAGCGTTGGGATTGTTCGGAAAGAAAGTGCTCGATGTCGAGAAAGAAGATATGAATGAAATAATAACTAAAGATAAGGAGTAACAAAATGAAAAAGAAACTGATTATTGCAGCGATTGTTATCGCTATCATCGTGGGAGTTATGCTTTACATGCACTACACACCGTTTTGGGTGAACCTGACTACTGTTGTATCATTCGGTGTCGGTGTTGTCGCCGGATGGGTGGCTCGTGTGGTTTATGACAAATATTTTAGAAAGGAGAAATAACATGAGATACTTTACAATTGCAGAACTGGTTAAAAGCGAAACGGCTGATAAGAAAGCTATAGATAACAGATTACCGCAAGAACTGCTTCCCAATGCGCAAGCGTTGGTTGACAATGTCCTCGACCCGTTAAGAGAGGCTTACGGAAAACCTATCACAGTGACAAGCGGATACCGTTGCTCCGCTCTTAATAAAGCAGTAGGCGGCTCTAAAACGAGCGACCACATGAACGGGTGTGCTGCCGATATTGTCGGCACCCCGAATACCCCGAAAGAGAACAAAAGACTGTTTAATCTTATACAAGAATTGAAGATTCCCTTTGACCAAGTCATTGATGAGAAAAACTTCTCATGGGTACACGTCAGTCACCGAAGAGAAGGCAACAGAAACCAAGTATTGAAACTCTAAAAAGTAAACATCATGGCAGCAGAAGTTTTATCATTTCAAAAAGAAGAAGGCAAAACAGCGTATTATGCAACGTTTGTCAGTGACGGTAATCCCGTTACCATACAGATAAAGAACAAGGGCGGATATGTAACCGCTTTCGCAGGAATTGATGATTTGGAACCCGTTCCGCTTTATCCCAACGCATCCCAATATAACGGTGCGTCCAATACGATTTTCCGTATCGTAGGGATAGCAAATGGCATAAACGTCACAATCAAGAGTGCTACCGAAGTATTGGAAGCCAAAATGATTAAAGAGGGATAGCCTATGAACCCAATCACTATCCCCAACATCAGCATCCCGACAATCGGTATTCCTACTATCGGGATACTTACTATAGGGTATTCATATATCAAGGATAATAAACCGGGACCAAACCCATCCCCTGATGGAAGGTATTTATTATTATCGGATGGCACTCCGTTATTGTTGGCTAACGAAGAGCCGATATTACTTGCAGATAACAAAAAATAAAATGATAAAAAATAAAAAGATATGGCAGAAGGATTACAAATAGGACAACTCCCTCAAAAGGAGAACTTAACAGGAAACGAGCTGATACCTTTTCAGCAAGGTAGTAGCAATGGCTCAATGAGCACCGCTACATTGAAGGAATACATCGGCACTGGTGGCGGCACTGGTGGCGGCACTGACTATATGAACTACATCACCGAGTATAATGTTTCCGTCCAGCATCCTACTTCGGGAATTGGCGGGAGTAACAAGTACAGTCTGGAAGGCGCCATTGCCCAAGTTCCGCAGGAACTTAGAAATATCGGACTGAAGGTGTCGTTCATCAATTCGGATGGAAAAGTAGAAACGTGGGAGTTCCAGGGCGAGACATTTACCGAAGTCGGTAGATGGCTAAACAAAACTGTGTTTGCTATGGTTGAAAATGATATAGAAATCACAGATTACAATTTATTGTTTGACACTTACGAAAATAAAGTTTGGCAAAATGGTGTAATTATACATGATGGTTTACTACAAAGAAATTGTACATCTATTGTTCCTCTTGATAGAAATAATAATATTTATACAAATACAAATGGAAATGCTGACGTTATTTTCTTTGATAAAGACGGTAAATACATTTCTACCCTTAATTTTTATAATACCAATCCGACTCTTAAAGAAAATTTTCCTGAAAACGCCGAACTCGTTGCATTTACATATTATAGAGACAGTGTAATAACTGATAAATTCTTTGCTTCTGCTAAGAATAATTATAACTTGAAACTATGTCAGTCCACTATTCTTAAAAAGAAAGGAACTCGACCTGTTGTCAATATCAATCTTAGTGATAGTGAGGAAGAGATTTTTCTTAAATTAGCTTCCGCTTATATTACTCAGGATTGTGATGTCTATTTTGAAACTGGTGAATATACTTTTATAAAGATATTCGATTTGATAAATACTAAATATAAGTTTATATCTGCTATCGAATTACCAATCGGTGGTAATTGTAGATATTTTTTCAATAATTCAACTCTTATTTCTAAATGTGATAGTACTTCTGAAATAGTATATAGTAACCAATCTTTATTCGGGGCTCAAAGAATTGGCTTTAATTCTAACTACGAGTTACATGATGGACATCTTATTCAATATGATAATATTTATACTATTCACGATGAAGGTTCAGGTGCAGATTCTTATTATAAACACGTGTATGACAATTTGATTGTAGAATATATTAAAGGCGAGCATACACAATATCTTTCCAAGCCTTTAGGCTGTGGCGGTAATTTACACGCAGATATTATTATAAAGAATTGTATTTTTAAAAATGGTAAGGAAAATGTATCCGATGTTAGTTGGCATTTTCCTAATAATGCAAATTATAAATTTACAATAACAGGTAATCGTTTTAGCTATAGATTTTCTTTAGATAGTGATGTTGAGAAATGTAATATTTTATTCACTAATAACAGTCACAAGGAAAACAATGTATTTGCTAATGCAACTGTTATGCAATTCAATAATGTAAAAGAATGAGAAACGACATCATTGGATTTATAGCCTATCCACAAGTTGCAGTCCCATTCAATCCGTTTCTGATGAAGAGTAAAAACGATTGAGGAATATCCTGAACAGTATTCATCCCGGCACTTCACAGTCCGGGATGAAATTAATATCATAAATATGCTAATTAGTTATGAGAAATAACATATTAGGTGTGGTGGTCTATCTATCCATCGCCATAGTATTCGGTGGCAGTACTGCACTGCTGATGCTCTTTATCAAGGAGAACAGCGACCGTTGCCACTACTATAACGGCAAATGGAACAAAACAGACTTGCTGTGTGGGGTTGCCGCAATATGTGCAGGTGCGGTTGTTAATCATTATTTGTTGAGGTTATGAAAAAACTACCCTGTCTATTAGTTGTATTGCTGGCCATCGCTTGTGTGGCGGCGTGGTTCCGCCGGCTCGAGCCTTTGCCGGCAGAAATACGTACCGAAACAAAGATACAGACGGTTGTCAAACTTGATACAGTTCTTATCTCCGCACCGATAGCGGTCTTTTGGCAGATATTGCCGAATGACACAGTACGTATAGGTGATACCTTGCTTCACCGCAAACGGGTTGTGTATGAAGATAGCTTGTATCGTGCGGTGGTGAGCGGATATGTAGACCCGCGACTGGATAGTATGCAGGTCTTTCCTAAGACGGTTTATCAGACGGTAACGAATGACATCTATCATCCGGTTCCCATCAAACCGAAGAAGAAGCGTTGGGGATTAGGGTTGCAGGCCGGGTATGGGTATCCAGGCGGCATGTACGTAGGCGTAGGAATAAGTTATAATCTATTTGTATGGTAAGAAAGAAATTAACGATGTAGAAGTTGGCTTGTTGCTGACACTCTTTCGGGGGCTTAGAGTATAAAGAAAGCCCCCAACGTTTCACGTTAATATTGCCACATAAAAACATGATAAGCATAAGACAATGCACGTTGGAGGCTTTAATATCTTCAACGCATTATCTTATGCTTTGTTCATTTAATCTCATGTTTTATGTGGCAGGGCAAAGATAAATATAAAATTCAGAAAAACTATGTGTAAATCAGAAATCTTTGCCGAAACAATTAATCTCGTGGCGCAGGAGACCGAAATACCCGCCAGCCGGATACTATCTTCGGATAAGGATACGGAAACCGTAGACGCCCGCTATTTGCTTGTACAGTTGCTTATCGAAAGGGGAATGTATCCTTCGCAGATAGCTCCTAAAATTCACAAGACCAAACGCGCGATAAACTACATGATTTCCAATTTTCAAGAACGTATGGAAGGCGGGAAAATGTTGAGAATATATTGGGAAAACATTAGGAAAGCGTTGGGAAACAACTGATTTCATGGCAGTACCGGTATTTATACTTTTGTGATGCGGTTGATTTTGACCGTAATACAAAATATAAATCTCTATGGAAAGAACGTATGTCTTCAATCAAGACGGGAACAACGGAAATGGTGGCGGAAGCAAATTCGACATCATGGCTATGTTGCCCAACTTGATGGGAAGCAAGGGTGTAGACCCCGGACTTCTCGCTTTACTGAACCAGGGACGTGGCAGCCAAGACCAATGGGGCGGCTCGTGGTGGTTCATCTGGATTATCCTTTTGTGGTTCTGTTGGGGCGGCAACGGCTTTGGCAACCGCTTTGGCAATGGTGGCGGTCTGCCTGCCGAGCTTAACGGTGATGTCGGTCGTGAATACCTGATGTCAGCCATTCAGGGCAATGGCAATGCCATCAACCAGCTTGCTTCTTCTTTGAACTGCTCTACCCAACAGTTACAGAGCGCCCTGTGCAATATCCAGGGACTTATCGCCAATGTAGGAAATCAGGTGGGCATGTCAAGCCAGCAAATCATCAACGCATTCCAGTCCGGAAATCAGGCTGTTCTTACTCAGATTGCAGATTGTTGCTGCAAGACTCAGAACGCCATTACCACAATGGGCTATGAGAACCAGCTTGCGATGTGCAATCAGACCAACGCGCTTGTCAACACAGCCAATCAGAATGCACTTTCATTGCGTGACGGTGCGACCGCCAATACCAATGCTATCCTTGCAAAGTTGGACGCTATGCAGAACCAAGCATTGCAGGACAAGATTGCGGCTCTTACAGCAGAAAAAGCCACTTTGACCGCTGAAATCTCCCAACGTAACCAGAATGCTACTATCCTGAATTCAGTAGGACAACAGATTGCTCCTTTGGCAGCAGGCTTGCAGGCATTGCAGTCCGATGTCGATGGAATAAAATGCAAGATGCCTAACACCGTTCCGGTTGTTTACCCTAATATTCAAGCCATCAACACAGACTGTTTCCGTGCTGCGGCTTTCGGTGCTTACGCCGGTGATGCAATGTATGGACGTGGCGGTTGTGGTTGTAACAACTACTGGGGTTAATTCCGGTAAGAAAGGGGGTAATTATGTGGCCTAACTTTTTTACAGGATTTCCTTTCTTGTTCCCTACTATTGGAAGGGCTAATTTCAATACCCTTCCTACGGTAGCCGTAACGGTCGGCACGGAGAACGTGACTTTGGAGCTTCCTAACCATGCGTTCCGTAACAGAAGCTATGTAGGCGGTTTCTATGTCAGTCTCCGCCAGGCGATACCAGCCGGCACGACTGCTACACTCCCAATACTGATAGGGACTAACGGGGATACAAGACCGTTGCTGGCTTACAACAATGAGCCGGTGACTGTCGGCAACCTTGCCGGAACGGGTATCTACGAAATTCACTATAACAAGTACACCAACGAACTGTTCCTTGTTAACGGTGGGTATCGTCCGACAACCGCATCGACACCAACTCCGACAGCAGAAGCAACCGCTCAAAAGAGCAAGTAGTTAACATGGGGCTTTGTGGTTGTTTCCAAAATGGAAATAGCCACACCCCTTTAAAATCAAACCAATATGTTTCAATCACTTCGTACCAATAACCAGTTGTATATACTTCATAAGGATGCTAATCCGTTTATCGAATACGGTCCGGTAGTCAGCGTTTCCGCTCCTAAGCCGAAATATCCTATGGCACCCCCTATGGGACAGTTGCCCCAAATGGAAATGGTTGTGGATGTCGTTGTCTGTATCAACGGGCAGAACACGACTTTTCAAAATCTACCTGCTGGCATGGATATAGCCGACTTCGGACAGAACGGTAATATCGTAGTGTCATGTTCTCGTGATGCGATGAACAACGAGGTCGCTTCTATGAAACAGAAAAGCATAGACATTATCAACAGCATGGACTTCCACAATTCCGTCATTGCGGGATGTGATAAGATGCTGACGCTCTTGAACCCCGAATTTGCAGAGAAACAACGTCAGGAACAGGAAATATCCTCTCTGAAAGGGCAAATGGCAGAAATGAGCAAGAACATGTCCGACCTTATGGAATTGAACAAACGGCTTATGGAACAGCTCGGAGTGGCTGAAACATCTAAAACAAAGAAATAATATGGGAATGTGGGAAATATTGGAAGAAGGGCGCGGAGAATATGACCGTGACTTCGGTATGAGAGGCGGTAATCCTATGGAAGAAGCCTATAGAGAGGGTTGCCGTCATGGTTACGAGAGAGCCATGCGTGAGATGCAGGGCGGTGAAATGGGCTATCGTAACAGCGGTGGTTCACGCGGTGGAAGCTATAGCGGCGGCTTAGATATGGGCGAACGCCGTATGCCGGGTTACTTCCCGGAATATCCGGTTTACAACGAACGCCGCGATTCACAGCCTTACGGTGATGATATGGGCGAACGCAGACGCAGACGCGCCAACGGAGAGTTCATGTAATGGAGAGGGGATTATTCCCCTCTTTTGCCAATCACTTAAAATCAGGAAAATATGAAACAAAGATTAGATACATACGACAGAATACCGCCTGCAATGGCTGACTATCTCAGCCAGTACGGATGGCATTTCAGCAAGAAGATGTGCCTATGGGCTGTTTCCCGCATGAAGATGGAAAATAAATCTACGGGTAAAGAAGAAAAGCTGGAGCCAATCAGCAAAGAGCAGGTAGAGGAGCTTCTGAAAAAGTACAGTGTAAACCTGGAGAAGGATGCAGGGTACGACAGTGTTTACGTGGCAAACATGGCGAAGTCGGATTACTACAAAAGTTCTATCACTGACGAAGCCCATCTCGCATTGTTCATTAAGGATTACATAGATGATGTGGACGCTTACAATGGAATGCCTTTCACTCGGTTCTATGCCGACTGCATAGGCTCCGGCAATCCTATCATGTGGGAACAGATGATGTAGCCTATGATAATACAGGAATTTTACATACCGGATTATGATTGGGAAGTAAGGGTATATTATGCGGTGGACTGCTATTATACCGACCGTATCATCGCCGACCTTCAGCGGGTTGGATGCAGGGGGCTGGATTTGGTGAATGCCTATAAGAACATGCGCTCCTGCAATCTGAATACGGGTATCACTTACTCCAATATCCGAAACAGGCAGACCGTAATGGTTATAGCCCTTACTTCTTCCCCGGCAGAGTTTCAAAACTCTTTCGACCATGAAAAGGGGCATCTATGCCGGCATATCTCACGGGCGTTCGGCATCGACCCATACGGGGAAGAGGCGCAGTACCTTAGCGGATATGTGGGACAGAAGATGTTCCCGGTAGCGAAGAAATTTTTGTGTGAACATTGCAGACGTAGCTTATGTGGAAAATAGTACAAGCCATTTTATCAGGCAAATCCCGGGAAGAAGTATATAACATGCTTTCTCCCGAACAGAAAGAGACGCTGAACAGCCTTGCCGCGGCAAATGGTATAAACCGCCAACAACGTAGAAAACTTGAACGTGATGCGAAAAAGGGATTACATAGATGAACTGCTTGAATTGGCGGACAATGTCCTTTACATGGACTATTGCCGCCTTTTCCGGGTTATCCAATGGAACGTTTAGAACGCTTTGAACGGATTCTCCATTGGGTTATACCGCTTGCCGTTTTGGTGAGGGTTATATCTGTATGCCTGTAAGTTTACTATCTGCATTTAACTTTTGTAAGTCCATACTTAGCCAACCTTAGATATATCGTCCTTACACTTACATTCAACATCTCTGCCATTCTGCGGGGCTGTATATTTTCTTCCTTGTACAACTTGGTAATGTTTTCTTCCGAAAGTGGGTCAACGAAAGGTTTCTTAGGCTCTGTTATCCCCATCCGTTTACGTGCTTTCGCTGCATATGCTTCATTCTGTTTGTCTTTTGTGACGTAAATAACAGTGGTCTTGTTAAGGCGTAGAGGGAATAGCCTTCTTTCCACTTCCTTGTGTTGTTCGGCAAGGCTTTCTACATCCCCGTTGACCGTAGTGTCAATCTTCTTGTATTTGTCCGGGATGCGGGAGTGTCTGTCTCTGATTATTCTGTCTGCTTTTCTCATTGGTTTAATATTTTAATAGCTCGCTCAACATCATCTTTCGACAATCCCAATAGGGTATCAGTCTTTACAAAGTGTTCAGCTTGCTCAAGAAGCATATCGCTATCATCATCCAGTATCACGTAATTAAAATCAACCCCAATATCTTTATAGTTCCAATTTTTCCCATTTTCAGAGTGGATATGAGTGTCAATCCATTGTTTTATCTCAACTCCACGAGGAATGCTAAGATGAATACCTTGCATAATGTAGGCATACGCTCTTATAGTTACTCCTATAATCCTATTTGCGTATGGAAACGGGAAAGGAACCAAATGCCCTATGGTAGTAAGCTCGCATTTCGTATCTTCTACCGTGTTTCTTCTCCAAGACGAAGAAATGACAATTTTGGCATCCGTAGCATCTATAATCTTGCCAAGTAAATCACACGCATCCTTATCAAGTGCATAATGTGACTTTTTCGTGGAAATTACTCCGTCTATATCAAGAAATATAATTTTCATGTTCAATGTATTATACTAAATTTATGATACCACTTGTCCGCATGGCTGAACCATCCTATAATAAATGATTTACCGAAGAGGGTTGCTTTGTATAGTTTACTCATATGCCTATTTCTTTTGCGTAGCGTTTCAATTCTCCAATGGAAAATAATCTCTCTTTCTCGTAAATCCCGGCTGCACTATGTTCAAGACTACATCCATTGGAATAATGCCACCCTTCAAGGAATAGCACAGCATCGCATTGAAGAAGGGCGGTAATATCCCTGCCTATATGCTCTTCATAACTCGTGTCCGGATTTGAAGACACCTCTAAGGGAGATACCGCTTCAAAACCAAGTTGTTCTATAAACTCGGAAGCGGATTTGCATCTTTTCTCAACATCTTTTATGTCATACCCGGTGATAGGCAGACTGATATATATTTTCTTTTTACTCATGTGTTTCTTTGTTCTTTAATTTATCAAGGAACTTGCTATCTCCCGAATAATCCGCACCGATAGCCTTTTTACTTTCAACAATCTGTTCCAAAAGGGTTATAGCTTCCTTTTTCACTTCTTCTACTTCATTATAACCGCAGGCTTTATCAACCAACTGCTCCATAGTCGATTTAGGCTTGGAAAGCTGTTCTTTGAGCTTGTTTAATCTCCAGTAGCAGTAATCAATTGTGGCGACGTGTTCTAAATTACTCATAGTTGCTTTTTCAATAATTCCGGGCTGTCGTAAATATTGCCTGCATATCTAATCCCGAACATATCTATCATTTGTCCTATTGGCTTATTTCCAAGATTTTGAGACAGAACTTCTAATAGCACAAAAGAACCGATTTTATCACTATACACTACTTCACATAGTACACCAGTGCATTCAACCAAATCATGCTCATATATTTCTCTATCATTGTATTTAACTCCCGTGAACTGCCCAACAGTTTCAGCCCATACGTCATCGCACCGGCAGTTTTCCGGAGAATATATCTTTGCCTTGTCTGTGAAGATAAGTCCGTTTTCGTCCCTTCCGGCAGTATAGAAAAAAGAGAGAAATCCATATATCCATTTCCCCGTATCAGTACTTTTTCCTCTGAATTTTATTTCACGTTTCATAATCAATACTTTTTTCCATGTTTGTTTTCTCTCAATTCATTGTATCTCATCTTCTGATTGATATGCCATATAAGGTCTATATTAGAAAATTGGCAATACTTAATCAACCCGGCAAGAGCGAAACATATCCTTTTTCCCAAACCTTCTACATCGTTAGTTAGTAGGAGTGTAAAACCAAAACAAACCTCTGTAAATCTGAATCCGGATTTGAGGCTCACAAATTCATCGGCAATTTCATTCGTATCAGACAAATCTATACCTCTCAATCCGGCAAGGTCAAGCAGGCGGATTACAGCATCGGCAAGTTCATCGGGAAGTGTATCTTTTACATTCTTTTCAAAGGAACACTTAAATCGCTTTTCTTCTTCCACTAATGCAGGATAGCGATTATAGTCCATTTCAAAACGTGATTTACATTTCTTTCCTAATCTTCCCTTTCTATCTGCTTCCACGGCTTCCATAAGCTCGGATATTACAAGGCAAAGGCAATGTTCGTTACTCAATTCTTCATCGTGGAAACCGTGGTCGCAAGCGGTTTTATAGGCGCGGTCGCGCAGTTCATTTAAATCCATATTTATTCTGTTTTGAGCCATACGGCAGACGTCCAACCGCCGTATGGCAATATTTATTTCTTCATTAACCCAATGCGCTCTTTCAAAGTAAGAAGGTAGTAGTGCATCTGTACTTTTTGAACCTCCATTAAAGTGACCTGATTTTCACCAGCTATTTCAACAGCATCTTTTCGGCCAAGAAACAGGGCTAACTTATTATGTTTGTCCATCAACTCATTATATTCGATATACATACGGTCAAGAGGAGTATCAGCTACCTTGTATGCCTTTTCAAATACATCTTTAGGCGACCAACTTTCATATCCATCTTCATAACGAACATGATAACCCTCATCGTCAAAATTTTCGGTTGACGGCTTTTCTCTGAGGAGATGTTTTCCCCACGCATCACCTCTTGTCATAGACTCGGCTTCAATCTGTTTTGTTCCAATATACTTTTTCATATCAATATGGATTTTACAAAGCCCGTCCAAGGCTATTTAATTTATTTCTCTTGTCGTAATTACTCATACGGGGGCATTTCCCGTCACACCGCATGTTCACATACATATTACTTGCCATACTCGATATGAATGACTTTTTGTAGTATTGTCCACTGTAGGGGCTGTAATGCTTGCAGTGTTCCTGGTATTCTTTTCTATTCATAGCTTTTACATATAAATTGTCTAAAAGGGTAAAAACGATAAAATGTGCACCTTACAAATTGGTTGTCAAACGCTTCCTTTGAATACTTGCATTTGGAACAGCATTTATTTAGAGTGCCTATATTTAATCTTATGTTATCCATTATTAACCCTCTTCACATTTAAAAGATAATTTTTCAAGTTTCTCAATCTGCTTACGAAGAGAAGCGATTTTCCTAATCTTCATTTCTTCCGCCTTTTTCAACGCTTCGGATTTATCGGTGAATGCGTTTTCCCCTATACGGAAGTAAGAACATAAACCATCAATTACATATTCTCTATCTTCAAATCTACTTCTAATAATATCCGCTTCTATCTCTTTAATGCCTGTTGTTAAAGCGTATTTTGTTATAAATACTTTTGCCATAGTTGTAATCATTTATAAGGTTAAAGTGAATTAAGAGAGGCAGCGGACACGGGGCGAACCCAATCGTCACTGTCCTGAATGTTGTCGTATCTAAAACCGTCGCCCCAACTGAGAATAAAATTGCGTTTGTTTCCTTTTCTCGTAGAACACCAATACCAGTCATCTTTCACTGGTTGTTTTCCGCAGATAGCTAAGGCTGCATTCAGCATAACCTTATGTTCATACCCTAAGACACTCTCTTGTAGTGTAGGAATGCGCCAACTTAATCCACATAAGTCCAATGCTATGACTTTCTCAGCAATTTCGCTTCCGGATGCAGCCAATGCTTTGGTATTGCCTATTCCATCGGTATCCTTCATGCCTTCTTCTGTGGTTGGATATATCTTTCCTGTTTGCTCTTTCTCCCAATCAAGAAGAATATGGGTATCATTATCCATATCTTCCGGATAGAAGAATAAAGCATTGCCATCATGGACGATAGCTACACATTGTGCCTGTTCATTTTCCTTATGCAGTCCCCAAAATTCAGGTTCTACAAAACTCTTGTTGGCGGTAAAGATGAATACACCATTACCTACATTTTCTTTTGTGTAAATTCCTTTGCTCATAATCATATAAGTTTTAATATTTCTCAAAATTTGGGATTTGTAAATAGAAAGAGTTTCGAGACATGGGAAGCCAACACTTTTGCTCCTCATTGCACGTATTCCAATTATCTTCCCCAAATTCATCATTTAATGCTTCCACTATCTTATAGGCTACATCTTTTACAAAACGAGTATTAAGTATCCTCTTGCCTTTAATAACGATTGTAGGTGTATAGAGTGAAATTTTATACTCCCCACCGTTTTCTATCGACCAGCTACCTTGTGCTACTGTAATGTGCGGATTGGTTTCATTCTTATACTCTTGTACTATACTTAGATAGCCATTAAAATAGTTGGCTATTAGTTCCGACTTATATACTTTTAGCCCCGTTGCTTTTTCTAAAAGTTTTCTAAGCCTATAAGCATCATTTACAACAGGGTCCATTCTCATATAAGTTTTAACGCTTCTTGTATCCCGGCTTCCAGTGCTTCCTCGTAGGTGTCATATACTTTATAGCCATTCCCTTTGTTTATTTCGTTCTCCATCCAGTCGCTTTCTTCTGTTGGAACATTGAAATCACAAAAAGAAAGCTTCCATCTTTTCCCAATAACAGGTTCTACATATACATACACACCTCTTATTTCACGCAGCCACTTTTGGGCGATATACAATACTGGACACAAAAATTCAACTGGTTCGTCATCTATTTCCGTACAACACGACATACTTTGCGGAAGGTCATATTTTGTAATAACCTTATTGCGGTCTATTAGGTGTTCACACTTCCAAACGAAACCTTTCTCTTTCAGCAGCTTCGCTGTTTCTAACGTTACAAGTTCTTCGGTCATAGTTATTTACCTTCTATTATTATACACCCCAATAACACCCCTAAATATTTTATCCCAAGTTCGGAAACATAGTACACGATTTGTTTTTCAATCTCAAACTCTCGCTTTTCTGCATATCCGATAGATACCAATTCCTCCCAGTCCTTATCGGAGTTATTTACTACAAATCTATTACGATAAGCCTCATATCTATTTCTTTTTATTTTCTCACGGCTAAATCCGATAGCATGTTCCATTTTTTCTATTTGCCGGAGTGATAGTTTTATATCATTCATAATCTTTTATTTTAGGTATTTCTACACCATACATATCGGCTAACTTCTGGAATTGTTTTTTCACAAACGGAGCTTCTTCCAAAGCCTCTAATACTTCTGTTTTTAAATAGGTTCCCTCAACAAAAAACACAGTCTTACTGCCATAACGATTATCATCCGGACTTGCAGAGAAAGAAAGACACCCATACCCCTTGTACGTGAAAAAATTAAAGCCGGAAAAACCGAATAATTGAAAGTCTTCATCTATTTTACTAAGGTCTTCTTTCTCTTGAGGAGAAAATCTTCCAGAAATAGCTTTAAAATGATGTCCGAGACAACCATCTGTCCCAAAATATGCTATTCTACACATAATTGTTCTTTCTTATCTTTAAAGTGTTCAATCAGTTCGTTTACGGTAGCCTTGTGAATGGTATCCGTGTTAATGTCAACATCATTGTAAGCCCAATAGGTAGAGAACTTGATTTCAGGACACAGAATCCATTTATCCCCATCCGTAAACCATTGGTTCTTGTCTGTATCATCCCTCAATGCAGCGATAGCCAAGAAAAGCTCTTCATTGGTTCCGCAATCAATTCTTCCTTTCTTGGTGACAGTATCTACATCATATATCACTCCATATAAATTACCATAAGATGTTATGATAGCCTTTCCCTCTTCGATACTTTTATGACTTCCCTTGCCGTCATAATTATGCGCATCTAAAGTTGTATCACCAGAATTAAGGATTTCATATCCCAACTCTTCCAGCTTCTTTCGAAGCTCCGGTGTATTCTTTCTTATGAAACACGGTGTTGTAAATCCCATAGTTATTCCTCCTTATCTATTTTTGATTATTTCTCCAGCGTTTTTAGGTGTTTCACGATAATAAGATGTAACAGTTACTTTGCCACGCTCAACAAATGCTTCGCAACCAATAACGGCACAAACAGCATTAAACTTATGACACACAGATAGCAGTGAACATCTTTTACAGTTAATTTTATATTGTACCGCTGTAGCACTCCGTCTATTATTATTCCGTTCTTTATTTCCATCTGTTTCTTCTTTTTTTCTCAATTCTATCACAATCAATCCAAATAATCATAAGTATAGGAATGACTATTAATAATGACAAGCAAAGTATTACTACTTCAAGAAAATCGGTTATTTCCATGATTAGTTCCCTTTCAATTTCTTTATTAGTGCATCGGCTGCTCTCAAGGAACCTATTGCAATATCATCATAAGTTTCACTGTCATCGTTTATTCCTAAAGCAATACAATACCCTTGCATAGCGGATTTTGCCAATTCATATCTACGTTGTTCCCAATCAATATTATCAGACCTTTCTTGAAGTATTTCAACCTCATCAAAACTTAATTCAATAGGACTCCCGTAACTATCACACTTATCAAGTGTGACACGTGCGTAATCAGAAATATTGATAATTTCTCCAGTCTCTTTTATTCTCGCTTTCATTATTTACCCTTCTTTTCAACATATCCGTTTTTAATACACCAGCACAGCATCTCGTAGGCTGAATTAATAAGTTCCTTACTCTCTGTCAGGTTTAATATAGAACGCGAATAAGGCTCCATATATAAACATGTTCCGCTATTTGCAAGCTTCTGTAAGGTTAGTACATGTGTGCCAATAAAACAAGGCAGCTTATCGAGAATGTCCTGCAAAGTGTAAGTTTCATGATAATAGTCGTAATTCGTATCGGCATCCGGAGAGGCTACAACCATGTTGTCTGAATCTGATTCATTCCACTCGAAACACATGCTTCCATCGCTTGTGTCCAATCCAAGCTCCTTCAAATGCATCATCTGTTCGACTGATAATACTTGTTTTGATTTCATAATTCCTCCTCCAATTTTTCCAAAAGTTCCTTGGATAACATTTCACAATAATAAATATTATCTATCATTGTGTCATCAGAACTTATATCTGCCTTAAACCTCTTAACAAGTACCCAGCCGTACCATTTTTTCACTTGAACGTCAAAAATGTGGTCAAAAAGTCCGTATCTGTATATTCTGTATCTTTTCATTTGTCTAAGTTTTTTTTCATCCATATTAGTCCGCTTCTTTCTTGGCAACATTCACAGTAGTTATATCCTAATCGTTGATACCATTTCTCTTGCCAACTACCTTTCTTTGCCTCAAGAAATACACGGACACATCCTAATCCTTTGGCTATTTGTTCTGCACGAAGCATTAAATTGATTCCGTTCCCATTTCGTCTTTGTTTTCTTACAAACAGGGATGACAATATTATTTCACTTGGATTGTCACTGTATCTATGCAATGATATATGACCATTATCCAATATTATATTTATTATTTCATTGGGCTGCATGTCTGTATTCGGTCTCCTTTCTCCTTTAACGCATAAGAAACAACACAGCAGCTACAGCCCAACCGGACAAAGCCATCATGTAAAATATGAATTTTGTATAACCAATCCATTTAGCTTCTCGATTGAATTTGTTTATCGCTCCTTTTAAGTCTCCGAACCATTCTTCAATGTTCCACATCACATTTTCTTTGACAATTTTCCTGAATCTCTCCCGTACATTCTCTGGAATGTAGAATCTGTCATCTTTATAGAAGAAATGTGCAGAACAATCAATACGACAGTAGTCATTATAGTCCCTTCCAGTATCTATCTTGATTATTATTTCTGCCACGCCCTTTTCTTTCCATAGGTCAATGGCGCGTTTTTCAATTTCTTTCTCATTGAGCTTGGCAAGGTCCGCAAGCTTGCTATACTCATATTCGTCTAACTGTACAATCTTTCTCATATTTAATCTCCTTTCTCTTTAATTCGTTCCAGTAATCCTTGTTGACTTCGAGTATCTTATCGAAAGATGGGATGGGCATCCAATGGGTAATGCCTAATCTTTCTTTATTAACATTTGCCCCGGTTTCCCATTCACCCAAAGATGAAAGCTGGCAAATAAGGAAGCCATAAGCCCCTCTTGTCAGAACCACGGTATTATTTTCTGGCAACCGTTCCTCAACGCTTATCCAAGGCGATTGCTTTAACTGCCATTCTGCACCAGCCTTAAAAAGAGGAACGGCATATTTTTGAATTAACACATTAGATGTTACATAATGCTTAGGGTCTTTATGAATCCTATAAGCATCGTGAAGTTCTAGTATGACTTTCTCACGTTCAATTCGAGCAGCTTCTTCTACTGTCTGTTTCATAACTTATCCTTATTGAATGTTCTGATTTATGTAGTTCACAATCTTTTCCAACTTGCTTGAAGCAAAATTGGTTTCATGATTTAATCCTCCATATTAGGTAGTAAATCTTCGATGTAAGCAAATCTATCTACCCCACCCCAAAGACTTTCGATTGTCAGATCAGTGAGGTTATCATATACCTTGAATTTGCCGTTTTTGAATATAACTAAAGCTGTTTTTTGCGCTTTATACGTTCGATTGTTACTATGCCATACGCTATTGATTCGCCAGTTCGCACCGGCAATAAATCCTTCTTTAAATTCATCTGCACCACATTCGCAACAATCGAATGCTGTATTATGACCGTTACAATGTTCGCAATATTCACGTTCTGAACATGGATAGGTCCCATTACAATTATAATGCTTATGAATTGCTTCCCTTGCTGCTTCTTTTATTGTCTGTTTCATATCTTATTTCTTTTTCTTGATTTAATCTTGATTGGATTGTTTTTTGTTCCGGTACCGAACTGTTCTAAGCGAAAGCCGTGTATCCGGAGCTAATATTTAAAAGCTGGAATAGTTGTTTGTTTCATAATCAATGACTTTTAATTTTCTTATATTTACCACACTTCTTGCAGAAATAGTGACGGACGGTGTACCAACCGCTATCACCCCAATCATTAACAACTTCAACTCTCCTTTCAAATAAGTATCCCCACTCGTGGCAACAGAACCATTTCTTTATAATGGCATCAATTAAATGCTTCATAACCAACTGTTCTCCTTTACAATTCTACCATCGTCTAACAACGTGTATAGTTTACCCTTATATGTCAGAGCGAAACACCATTGGCGGGCATACTTCAAATACTGATGCAATTTGTATCTGTGCGGGTGTTTCTGCATCTTTTTTTCTATTCTTTTCTTCATGGCTAATTAGTTATACTCTAATTGTTTATCGAAAATCTTAATACATTCAAATAAATATTTTGCCACCGTTGGATTTACCGCATTGCCGATACTTCCAACTCTGTGTGACCAATCGGGAAACCCATCATCATTTCTAACAGTGCTATGCGCTGGGATTTCAAGAATCCTTTTTGCGCAAGTATATCCGACACTCGTATCTGATGTCCACTGTTTAAATATCGAGTTAATGCTTCCACATTTGCAAACGTCGCCTTGTAATCCGATTTTGTTGGAGTAGGCAATAAGATAAAGTCTTTCCCTTTTGTGTGGGTATCCAAAAGCGTAGTTTGATATACATTGCCATTCCGCATTATACCCGATTTTGGAAAGGTCGCATAGGACTTGTTCGAGACCGGAAATAGTGAGAGCTGGCGAATTTTCAATGATGACGTATTTAGGTCTAACTTCCCATATAATTCGGTACATCTCACTCCACAACCCGGAGCGCTTTCCCTTAATACCTTCACGTTTTCCGGCAACACTGATGTCTTGACACGGAAATCCTCCACTAATGATGTCCACATATCGGAGTCCGGTTGTTTTTGTAATATCTGTGAATCTTTCTGCATGAGGAAATTTGTTTTTTAATATTTCACCTTGAAATTTTTCTATCTCACAATTCCACAAAGTGTCAATTCCTGCCATTTCGGCACCTAATTCAAAACCGCCAATGCCGCTAAACAGAGAGCCGTGCGTCAATTCGCTTTTCTTCATTTCCATAATTCAGAACCACTCTTCATTCGCTCCAACCTCTACCGAGAGCCAGTCCATGAGGAGGGTTATAAGGTTATAAATAAGTTTCATCTCGCTAAACTTTTATCGCGTTGGCAATATTATCCGCATCCGACAGCTTTCTTACCAGCACATCAAATGCTGCTGTACACCGCTCTGTGTTCATATTGACCGTTTTCCCGATTTTCAAACAGTCGGAAGCAAGGTTCATCATCCTTGTCACATTGGAAAGCTTCAGGTATTCCAACGTAAACCCGTTAAACCGTGAATCTTTCTTTCGAAGCTCTTTAATCCTTTCGTCAAACTGGATGCAGGCGTAATCACATAATGTCCTTGCAAGTTCGAACCTTGCAATCTCTGCGGAATGGGATATGCCGTTATCGTCAAGAGCCTGCTTGAACTGCCAATACAGCATATCCACGTGCTTGTTCACTTCTTCCGTGTACTTGTCGTTGCAGTTAGCGAAAAACTCGCTCCGGTCTGAACCGATAACGCTGTTTACAGTACGCTCGTATTCCTTTCTTGCCTTATCGGCATCATTCAAATACTGCTTGAATGCCTGTTTGTAATAAGGCGTTCTCTTCATCGCATGCAGACACTCGATAACCTGCCCGCAACAGATGTCGTTCGTGAGCAATATGTTGTAGGTGCACAGAACTACAAGGCTCTCATACTTGTTGATTATCTGATTTGCCGTGTCGGTAGTCATTGCCTTGTCTGTTCTGCCTTGTTCATATTCTTGTTTCTGCTCTCTTTTGCAAGTTCATCAATCATGCGCTGATACTTCCTTGCCACCAACGGGCAGCGTATGCGCATTGCATTGTCACGCTGCCACTCCAATTGTTCGATTTTCTTTTCAATCTCTATGTCCATAATCATTTTTTCTTGAATTTCTCGCATATCCTGCCGTATCTGCCACAAGCGCACACTCTATGGCTTCTAATTTTACAAAAGCATGAGTTCTCGATAAAGTCTGTGGCGTATGAGCATTGGCGGCAGTGGACGGGGGGTAGGGGTTCTTTTGTCTTTGCCATCTATCTTCGGCTTTCACCTTCAATTTTAACCACATTGAACATCTCTTTCACCCGGTCGGCTATATAGGCTCCATACCGTTGAGAGAACTCCTTGTCCGGGTCAAGATTGGTAGTCATGTGGGTATAGAAATTATATCGCTGCTCATAACGAAGTTGTAAAACGGTCTGAATGGCATTTATGCCCGTACCAAAGTGTTTGGCATCCATAGGCTCCCGTCCTACTTCGTCAATGGCAAGATTGTGCATACATGACCTATCTGTGTATAGGTTCAACCCGATAATACCTTTCTCGGCAAACTGTAAGGCAATCTCGGCAGCACTGGTAAACTGAAAGGTCAATCCAGCATCCGCGCCGCCAATACAATAACGGGCGATTTTTGCCGCATAGTTCTGTAGCCCTTTCAGCAAAGTGGACTTGCCCACTCCGATAGAGCCGTGTAATAATAATCCCTTGCTTACATCCAATACTCCGGGAATCCCCCAAACCCATTGATAAAGGGCTTTCAATAATTGGCGATTACTATCATCAACCATAAAGACTGGCGAGATTGTTTTCATAGATGCAACGAGTTGATTACGCCAATATATGTCAGCCTGTTCCCTGCTCCATTGCTTCTGATTAGCCTTATTTGCCGAAAACGATTGATTTGATACCGGCGGAGCTTTTGTCTGGTTCAGTATCAAGTTTCCGATTCTTTCCATAATTTTTTAGTTCAAATAATCCGGAATAGTTGTTTGCTATTGATTGCTCAACAATACATCTTGCTTTTTGGGGGTTGTTGTCACTTAACTCTAATAGATGATTATAGCACATTTTTAGCGACTTAGCAGATTTATAGTTTTCCCTTCGCTCGCGCTTATATTCAAGCCATTCCCTAAATGCATCTTTAAAATCCTCATCAACAAAAGACAAATCAACTTCCTTGTTTTTGGGAATCGCTTTCTTATCTCCGTTAGGAGATTCTTTCTCTATATCATTTTCATTATCATTTTCATTAGGCTTGTTTTGGGTTGTTTGGGTTGAATTTAACCCACTGGGTTGTTTGGGTCGTTTCGATTTTGCGTTGCTATTCCCAATCGGAGCACCACCTTTACGCCCGTTGTTCCGGTTTCTCTCGACAATGCCATGATATTTAGTTTCGTCTATCTCAAATTGGTTGATAAAGAAACCAAATGCCATTTCAATGTCCTCCTCTACCGTAACCTCCTCGCCAAGTTGATACTTGAAAATTGCACGGAATAATCGTCCAAGCTGTTTGTCTGATAATCTTGATATAGGTTTGTAGAAAGACTTATATAGTATAAAGCTATCTTTTGCCATTGTCATACATCTTTCAAATAATCGTTTACAACTTTTATAAACTCATCAAGTGACCGGACAACGACATATTTGGCGCCGATACTTTCAAACTCCTTCTGATAGGCTTTCTGATTCTCCGACTGCCTGCCTGTTTTAGTCTTTAATTCCACCCCACAAAAAGGATAAAACTTATTCGGTATAAGAAGTATCAAATCGGGGAATCCTGCACGAACGCCCATCTGTTTGAACTTTGCTGCTTCGATTGCGTTGCGCTTTCCTCCATTAGGAGCATGAACCAGCCTTTTCTTCCATTTGGGATATTTCAAGTCCCAATATTTAATTATAGATTTTTGGAGAGAATCTTCTAAATGTCTCATATATATTTTACTTTAAGTTCCACATTCACCGGCTTATCTTTCATCATGGAGAAAGCATCGAGTATCCTCTCCTTAGTCAACTGGATAGGTCGGGTCATTATTTCACTCTCTATGTTTTCCAACGGTATCTTCTTTCCGTCATAGGTAATAAGAACCGCAGAAGTTATTACGTAAGGACTCATGTCTTGTATTGTTTCTTATCTGCCTTGCAATCTTCTTGCTCAGCTTACTTAGACACTCTGCCTGCTTGCTGTCACCTCCAATATTATGAATGTCTGACTTTCGGTCTTCGATAAGCTTCTGAATGGTTGCACCTTCGGATTTGGTTACTGTAAGTTTCATAATGGATTGTATTAGTGGGGAAGTTCCGAATCGAACAGAACACGTTATTTTGCTGGATGGTAAAGGATAATAAACTAATGAATAACTAATACTAATTTTAAAACAAAATAATTGGCAATCAAAAAGAATAACCGCCCAATACGTTCAACGCTACCATATTCCCCATCTTCTCGTCAGTCCCCGTATACAGTGCCATTGGCGTAATCCTGGTTGGGCTTGGCGAGATTGTATGGATAAAATTATTTCCCAAAAACACCTTCACAGGCTATCGCTCCCGGATAGGCAGTCAAGCCACACCGGGATAGTTAACTGTTAGCTGAAATTAAATCACTTAACCCGAACCTTTCACGGGACTTCTGCGTGAGCAGAGGGCGTTTAGTTAATAATTATGGTTATTTATTAGGGATATAATCATTAATCTCCATTTTCCTCATCAGTATAACAAGGCATGAATAATCCTACGCTACTGATATTTTCTATCATGCTGTAAAATACAATAGGTTGGTTAGTACCTTTGAACATAGCGGTACACTTGCCACTTTCATAAAGGGCCTTATTAAGCCGTTGAATAACTTTCATATCAAAGCTAAACTGCGGCAATGGTACAGGCTTCATATTAAGCGCATTCTGCAATACTTTTTCTGCATCTGGAAATTTATCAAATTTAGAAAAGTAGAAGAATACCTTATCATCACCTTTACTGCATTCGATACCATCTTCCGCAATCATAATATTGTCGTATTTCAACATATCCTTGTATAAGTCGGCATGAAGGAATTTCCCGTTAAGTGCTTCTGCCTCGCATTCTTCCAATCCTGATATTTCGGATATTCTGTTTTTAACGAGAATGATACCATCACTTGCGTATGCAAATCCATCTTTGAAATAGACGCATTGCATTTCTTTTCTCAGTTCATTTTTTGAGCAAGCCAAGTGCATCTGTACTTTCTTGTCGAAGTTGTTTTTCTGTTCGCTCATAGATTATTTCTCTTTCTTGTTTTCTATTAATCTTATTTCCTGCTGTTCCCCTGTAATGAGTTTTACCTTAAGCCATGTATTCATAATTTTCTACTTTAAATAAACGTTTTGTTTCTGCCTATTTCAATCTCCATTAATTGCAATAACCTCTCTTCATCAGGACTTGGAAGATAAACGCCGCATTCGGCACTCGCCCAATTACGAAAACGCTCAATGCTCGTTGTCATTTCTGCCGTATCTAAATCAGTGGAACTACGTAAAACTTCCATTTCTCCCAAAAACTTATCATTAATCCTACGGGTGAATATTGCAGGATTTACTAACTTTTTGTAATAGTTCTGTTTTACGTATTCCAGCGTGTTCCCCGTCTCACAAGCGAAGAAGCCTAAAAGGGTGTGCAGGTATTTGTTCTGCTGCGTTGTCCTCTTAGGCTTCTTTTCCGTCAGTTCCACAATGCAACCCTTTGAGAAGAGATAGTTACATCGTATTTTGAACTGCTCTTTGTGGAGTGGGTTGGATAGGTCGTATTGCATAATATTTTAGAATGGCAAATCATCTTGCGGGGATAATCCCGGAGCTTCCGCAATCTGTTCCGGTGTGGGGCTGCTCTGAACGGGCTTATATTCCTTGAAATCTCCAAAAATATACTGTATGCCTTCTTTGCGTTCTTCTTGTTTTGGGGCACAAGTAATAAAATGGGTATGCCCAAACTGTGAAGGTTCCTTGCGTTCGATAACCGCCACATTTAAATAAATTTTCTCTTTCCCGTCTTTGCAGATTACTTTCTTCATTTGCTCGCGGGGAATGTCACTAAGACAAATACTTCCTGTTAAAATCATAAAATCAATATTTTAAAGTTGATAAAGTTCTTCTTTCGTTTTCAACAAGTGGTATAGGTTATTTGTATGTATATACTTGCAGAAATCTTCCACTATACCTTGATTGTATTTTTCAGACAAATCTGTTCGAATACATTCAATAGGTTCGTAAAGGATAAAACCTGTAGATGTCACATCGGTGAGCATGTTACGTTTGTACCCCTCGAACTGAAATAAATCAAAGTAGAAAATGGAACAATCAAAAATATCAAGATAAAAAGTCCACTGGCATGATTTTGTATAATCTTCCGTATGCGGTGTGGAGTACTTGGTTTTAATATCCCGAATTACTTTGGCATATTTTAAATCCGCATAACCATGTACATGTATATCAAAATGTGAAGAATGGTAGTCTTTACCGCCGTGTACCTCATGTTGGGCATCAGGAAATTTATTCCGGTAAAAAATGGCATTTTCAACGGCCTTACTGTTAAACCTGACAATAACCCCTTCTTGCTTCTGTTCGAATATTCCTCTTCCTACATATGTTGCTTTCCCTGTTTCTACTATCTTATGAAAACAAGAGCCTATTGCCGCATAAGCGTTAGGCTCTTTTATTCCCGCAAGAACATTAAGAAGGCGTTCTTCTGTATCCCATATGGAATGTTTGTCTCTGAAACGCCGAAAGGCTTCTAAGGAAGTGACACTTATTCGATACATAACTATTGTTTTTTGAATGTAATAGCATAAGATGTGGTAGATGAACGCGCAGGCGGAAATATTGTATATATCTCACCGGTTTCTTCATCTATTTCCGTTTTATTGGTATTTACAAGCTTAAGGAAACTTTCACGTTGCTTTATCTTTTCATCCACTTCTTTCTTTTCCTTGTTCAGTTTATCCCAAACAATGTCATTGCATCCTGCAAAATCATATTTCACAGATGTCTCTTTTACTTGAACAACGGCTCCTTTGTATGACGGAGTTTCGCCTTTTCCGTATTTTTCCGTTTCCTTGATTACTGCTTCTCTTATATCATTGTTTTTCAAAAAAATAGATATGGATTCACCGATGCTTTTCATTTGAATAACGGCTTCTATGGCACTGATTTCTCCATCAAGTACTTTTTGAATAAAAAGGGAAGCTAATTGTTCCTGTTCTGATTTTGTAGCCGGAATTTTGCTAATTGATAATTCTTTACTCATGGTAGGTTATTATTAATTCTGTATTGTTCGTAATTGGCAGATATGATACTTATATCTTCTTGGGCAACCTTGTAACTTTCATTTACAAGGTTTACGAGAGAAAGGCGTTTGCCTTCATTTTTGGCTTTAGTCAAATATTTATATATCCACTCCATCAGCTTCTCGTCGTTAAACTGTTCTTTGTTAAGCAACTTTCGATTGTCTGTAACAGGCGCCGCTTGTATGCTTGTTTGATTGTACTTTGTCGAATCTTTATCCCAATAAACATCAGCCCCCATTCCTAATGCTTTGCAAGCCACTGATATGGCATCCGTTAAGGCCATTTTGAAACATTCATCCGATGCATAGAGACCGTTTTTTTCATTTGTCACAAATGAAGAACCGCCGATGCCTTGTATAGCCTCGCTCCATTCCCCGTTCATTTTTACAAATAGGTTTATGTGAACAAAACTGGATATTACTCCATTTCCGCCATTTTCGTTCCACATTCGGATGATTTCATATTTCCATCCGAAACCACACACTCCAAATTCTTCGGTAAGCCTTTTTATGCGCCACATAGGGTTTATATCAGACATACCTTTCAATCTTCCCGCAGCAATACTTTTTATAGCTTCTTGGGGGACTTTTCTGACGCGGTTGTATAAATCTAAGTTATTCTCCATAATGTTGATAATTTAACAATGTCTTGGCATCCCTTGACTAACGCAAAGAAACATCCTTTCGTCTTCGAGTTCGTCAGGTGTATAATCATATTGACTACATTCAAGTTCTGCGCGCAACTCCTCAATGTCTTCCTCTATAAGCTGAATGATTTCTTCTTTTGAAGAATAGCCGTATTTGGGAAGATATTCCAAATCACAAGTTTTGACTTCGTTCAGCTCCTTGTACAGTTCTTCAAGTTCATTTTCCATTGTATTGTGTTTTTAAACCGCCCGTACAAGGTTAAAGGGAAGCGGTGCGCACTTTGCTTCTCTCACGGCTTTTAGTACGGTAATAGCTCTGACCTTTTCTGCGGCTGAATTTGGTTAAGTAAAATAGTACATCTTGCTGTTCCCAACTCCCAACTTCTTCACTCTGATAGTTGTAATGAACGGAAAGTCTTTTTTGGAAATCTTGCTTAGGGCTTCTTTAATAGGAGTGGAGTTTGTAAAGAACTTGCATTCCGTACCTTCATGTTTTATTTTTACTACATATCTGTCTGAACCATGCTGTGTTTTTACACCCGATTCAAAATCAAGTATTTCAATTTCACAGTTAAGAATATCGGTTATTGAAACCTGCGGAACTGGAAATATATGTCGGTCTGCATCAATTTCAATTCCTAATTCACTGAATCTTTTCATTCTTAATAATCTTTTTAATAAGGTGCTTAGAATTACAATGCTTCGCCCAACCCAGCCATGAACAGATTTCCATTTTGTAATCATGCGGGGTTATATTCTTTTTGTTTAATGCAGATACTTTACGGCAAAAGTTTTTCTTTATGGATTTCCGCATCAATGTATGCGTATGAAAAAATACGTATCCCACGAAATCTATTCCCCTGCTATCTACCGGAAAAAACTGATAGTTGCCCTTTAATTGCAGGTGCAGTTTCTCATTAAGATATGAGTTGATTTCAAGAAGAATACTGTGTAACTCTTTCTTGCTGCTGGAAAGTATCACCATGTCATCGGCATATCTGTAATAATATGGCATTCGCTTTTCTTCCTTAATCCAATGGTCGAAATAAGAAAGATATAGATTCGCAAAGAATTGGGAAAGATAGTTACCGATAGGAACACCCGGTGCTGAATCTATAATACCATCCAGAAGGGCAAGCACCTTTATGTCTTTTATTTTCTTACGTATGATACGTTTCAGTATGGAGTGGTCTATTGACGGATAATATTTGCGAATATCCATTTTCAGACAATATTTTGTTCCATCAGCATCTTTCAGGTCTTTCTTCAAATGTTTAACCACTCCATGAATGCCTTTTCCTTTGATACAGGAATAAGTGTGTGAAATGAAAATCGGTGTCCATATATCTTCAAGGATGTTCATTATAGCGTGATGCACAACACGGTCACGAAATGGTAGCCTGTATATCTCACGCTCCTTTGGGTCATGTATAATGAAAGTCGTGTATTGAGAAGTGATATAGCTTCTTTCCGACAATTCTTTGTGCAAGGAAAGTATGTTGTTATCCAAATCTTTCTCAAACTGAATAACTCCATACGTTTTTCCTTTGCCCTTTTTAGCTTTAGAATAAGCAAGATAAAGATTATCTATATCATAGATGCGATGATATAAATTCCCAAAGCGTTTCATAGCCTTTGTTTTCTAATAAGAGTTTTCGGGTTAAACCTACCAACACCGTTTGAATTGTTGTTTTCCACCAAGAGGTGAGGTTTCTGCCCTTTGAAGTTTTACAACATAGGCGAGACCTGCTACCTGCATTCGCATACGCATTATCGTAATTCGAATCGTTGAAAGCGAAAGAGGAAGGAGACAAGGGCAGACGACCTTTGTATGCTTATCCTATCTGGATGTCTTTCCAAATGTCAATAAATTGTTTTGCCGAATATTCCGCAAGTTCGCGTGTTTTATAACAAAGGCGAGACCCGCTACCCGCACGCGCATACGCACCAGCGCAATCCGAACCGCGGAAAGCGAAAGAGGAAGGAGACATAATGAAATAGGGATAATACTTGTTCTCATCCGAGTTATCCCAGTCTGCTTTCCAGCCTTCATTCAGAGCTTCCGTAATAACTTCCATTTTATATAACGCAATGAAATGCCTGCGCATGTCTTTGGGTAAATCTGAAAAATCAGGGACACCTTTTCTTCCTGTTTCTTCCATTGCGTCTTCAAACGTTTTGATTCTATCCATTACGTTTTGATTGGCAAATATTTCTTTGCCGTATAGATTTTCAAGCATCTGCTTTCCTTTATTGTCCGCTTCTCTCCAAGCCTTTAAAGCGTTCTTTTTATCTACATTTAAAGTCATAATTGTAGGTTTATAGGGTTATAGAATAAATTGTTTCCACAAATCAATGAATTGCTTCCCGCAATAATTGGAAAGCTTTTCGCTTTTCAAACAAAGGCGAGACCCGCTACCCGCAAACGCAAACGCAGTATCGTAATACGAATCGCCGAAAGCGAAAGAGGAAGGAGACCCATTAGACTTGAACCACGGATACCAACGTTCCACGTTAGCATCGCATACATTAAGTTTCTGACCTTCATTTAGAGCTTCCGTAACGATAGCCAGCTTTTGATAAGCAATATCGTGTTCCGTCAGGCCTAACTCCAATAGCTTTTTCTCATCGAGTGGTTCCCTTCCCAACTCGTGACAAGCATCAAGGTAGGTTTTCACTCTTTCTGTAACGTCTTGTGAAAAGAAATCCTCTCCAAAGGATTCTTCCAATACTGTTTTTAGTTCTTTTGAACCGCTCCGATATAGTTCACGGGCTTTTTGTTCACTTAATTGTAATGTTTTCATATAATTGTTATTAATGGGTTTCAAATAAAAACCGGACTATCTTCACAGACCGCCCGGCTACAACTAAACAAATACTTCATCTGTAGTGAAGATGTTGCGACACCCGGACTCGAACCGGGACGAGTTGTCAAGCTCCGCACATCTAAGGTTTGACATTCCTATCATAGAGTGCTGCGTCTACCATTCCACCATGTCGCAGTGTTTCCCGACCAGCACGTGGACGGGACTGTTTATATTAAACATATATCATGAATTATTCACCCTCACAGGCTTATTGAGTAATTTTTAAGAAATCAGGAGAAATCCCATATAAGGGCGTTTTGCCATCCCATTTATCAATAAATTGTTTGTATAAGATTTCTTTCGTCAATCCTCTTGACGTAATTAGAGCCTGTTCTGTCTTTAACTGTTCAAGCTCATTTCGTTTTCTCTGTTCTGCTATTTGCTGGTCTAACACTGAGATATTGGTATTAACCTCATTACGGCTATCAATCTTTTCACGTACTGCTCTTGAAAATTCAAGCTGCGCGGAAAAAGTCAACAATTGAAGCCCTCTTTTCTCAAATTCTTTATCTACTATCTGTTCCAGCCGTTTTTCAAAAAGAAGAGAACCGCCATCAGCCATCAAGCTGTCTGTCTTATGTTTTCGGCTTTCTTCTTTTATCAAGTCATAAATACGCGGTTCAAGTATATTGTCTTCAAGGCTTTGCATAAAACCATCTTTCCCGGATTCCGTATCGGCTTTATCTATATGTTTATTATCGAATACAACATCAACAGCCCTATTTTTTATAACTTTATATGAATAGGTGGGACGTGCATTAAATTCTGTGTTATCGGCAGCTTTCAAAGTGACAGGTTTGGCAAATTCACCTCTTTGGTCAAATAATGGGACTTGAAACAACTCTGTACCCCATTCCCAAGTGAAAACTCTACCCGATACCACCTTGAAATCCTCTTTCCCTTGCTTACCGTAGTTCTCCATCAGAACCCCAGCATAGTTAGGGGCTACTCTTTCGCAAGAAGCGAATACCAATAAGGTCATACAAACCAATGTCAGATTAATCAATCTCTTCATTTTTTAAGTTTTTAATTAGTTTATAAAAAAAATAAATTATAGTGGCTGATATTACTGCTACGCCTAGCCAAGCGTGTAGGTGATTAAAAATCCTGTTCCCAATAGCAATTCCGATAATCAAAAGTGCTATTAATTTGATGTACTTATTCATAATTCTGATTATTTGGTTATTATTGTTCCCGTGAGCGTTCCGATGTTAAGCCTTACCACTCGCCTTAGGGTGAGCCACGGGATTATATATAATAAGCGTGTACGGGCGCCTTTCATTACCACCGCATACTTTATACCGATTTAAGACTGTATCGGACGCTTATGTTGTCTTTATGACCTTTGTCTCTTGCGATACGGGTACCCAAACCGCATACTCTCTACCGTAGGACATTTCGGTGCGAAGAGACAATTACGATAACCAAGCCTATACGGAGTCACCGCGTTTCCGCTATCCGTAATCTTTGGTTATATTGAAATAAGTCTAAATATCAAATACTTAAACCTTATTTCACATTCAATACGTCAAAGAACTATGTATTTTGCTCCCTCTGCACGACTCGAACGTGCGACCTTCGCTAACCGGAAATTACCGGATACTAAACCTTCGAACAAGTAACCATAGCGATGCTCTGCCTGGCTGAGCTAAGAGGAAGGAGCGTTGTTCGCACAACGCGGTTTTAATAGTCAAGACTGTCGTAATACTGCTTGTTACTCATATACTCGGATACTACCGCCGACCGTGAGCTGTCGTTTATCCGACTTCTGATGAAGTCGTACTTATCGGAACTCATGCCGGATAATACATCATCGTTGTATTCTACACGGCTGCTGTATATACATCCCGCCATGATTGCTATTATTAGAGCAATCCGAAGAGCAAGCCGAGAGGCTCTGTTTAAATCGTAGGTTTTCATCTTTCCAAATATTTAATCAATTCCGATTTCTTAAATCGAAGAAGTCTGCCGTTCTTTGTATGAGGAATATTAGATATATTGTTATATAAAGTACCAACACTGCACCCAAGAATATTAGCAGCCTCTCCTACCCCAACCCATTCATCCAAACATTCAATCACTGTTTCCTCTACAATCCTTTTCACATCCTTGCGCATAAGTTTGTACAGTTCTTCTGCTAATATTCTTGCTTCTGTGCGAGTCATAACTTTTTAACGGCTGTAATTGTAATTTCCCATGTTTTCGTATTAATAGACACCTTATACCTCTCTACATCCGGTCTTGGGTCTGCTAAAGCGGCTCTATAAGCAACAGCTCTCGCTGAATCGCAAGCTCTGTAATCACTTAGACGTACAGTAAGCGAAGTCCCTGGTTTAATCTTCAAAATATCTTCTCTTGTTATTTTCATATTATCTATTATATAAATTTTCTCACTTTATTTGTTTTTTCATAGAAAATAGCTATATTCGCCGACATAAAAACAAATACAAGCGGCTTTTATGGTTGCTTCTATTTTTTATGTCTTGTTGTTGTCGTTCTTTCGTTCTAACAACGACGCAAAGATACAGTAAAATACTGTATTAACAATACCAATACAGTAAATAAATGTATGTTATAAAACATATTTTGCGTATATATTTGATTATTAAATAGATATAGAAAAGCTTCTGAAATTTAAAAACTTCATATTAGAGCTTGCTGATGAGAAACAAATGATTGATTGTTCTCTTGTTGGTAAGGAAGGTTTTCAGTATTGGAAATATGTCTTTGATGTAGTTGAATCAGATGGATATGTAACTGATAGATATAATGTATGTGGAGCTATAAGCCCGGAACTAACAGAAAAAGGAAGAATATTCTTTGACTTAGGAGGATATAGCGGAGAAAAAAAGAGAGAAACAAAAGAAAAAGCTATTGATATGGTAAAATCAATAGCCATAGAAACATTAAAGGATGTGGTCAAGCATTTTGCTGTCAGAGGAATACTCGGTAATCAAATGACTATGTAATTTGCACCATTCGCTCTTAGACAAATCAAACCGCTTATCAAGTTCTGATTGTAAAAAGCGACCAAACTCTGCTGCCCTTCTTCTTAGGTCAAGCCATTCTCTCTCATACTGAAGATAGCATTCATCTTTAATAGGTGTGCCGTCTGCTTTGAATTGAATTTTTTTTATTAATCATAATTCGTTCTTTGAAATGTTGTACAATCGGTTAATTGATAATATAATTTTATGGATAAAAATTTGATTTTGATGTGCAAATCTGCTACCGAATACATTATTAGGAACAAAAGCATTTCCCAAAAGAAGTGCGAAGAATTATTTGGTAGTAGTGGTACAGTAGTTTTTGAGAAGCTAAAAAGTTTAGGAGCAGGCAAAAATATTGGATACGGAGATTTGCAAGTCACCCAAGAAGCCAAACGGCTTATTGATACTAAACACTTTGACAACCTAATAGAACAGATTGAAAGAGATGAATATGATAGGAACTTGTCAAATAAAAGCAAGAAAGCCACCATAAAATCCGTTCGTATAGCAAAAATAGCTTTGATTTTGTCTATATTTTCGATGACCGGGTGGCCGCAAATGTTTTTTAAATGGCTATGGTCTATCATTCTTAAATCCGTTTATTAGCTTATTTGCAAACTCATGAATAAAGTCTTTTGTATTTAAGAGATTTTTTTTGAACTCATCGTGAAAAACTTTTTCCCCGTTTAAAAATATATCTCTTGAATACAAATCAGAATCTTCATCTACTGACATTATAATTTCAATCTTTGTTATTTTCTTCATTGCTATATAATTTATTAATTGATATAAAACAGTAATACTTGCCCGATTTCTATAATCTGTTGCCATAACATGAGAAAGGAAATCGCCTGACGGATAAGGCTGAGATTATCCAATGTTTAACATTATAATTAACGCTTATGGCAAGAATTACTGTAAGGGTCAAAACCACAACCAGGATTAAAATCCGGCGGACTGTAATTAGGGTTCGCAGAGGTTAAGACCCAAAGGGGTGGCAGACCATTGCTGCCCCTTTAAATATTCATCGTCCTTTTCCTACTTTTGTTTTAGGGAGATTGTATTTGTTTATAATCTCCTCATACGCAGAATAGGCTAAAGAGTCAACGTGCTCGTTGTATTCATTGCCGCTGTGTCCCTTTACCCAAACAAAACATATCTCATGGAGTGATGCGGCGCAATGATGATAGAGGTTTATTAAGTCTAAGTTCTTTTTGGGTTTCTTGCAGTTCGTAAAGCTCGTTATACAATATTGAGAATCTGTATACACGGTTAATGTAGCCCCTTTTGGAACGGATTTTACGGCACTTATTATTGCAAGCATTTCCATACGGTTGTTCGTAGTGCCAACGAATCCTTTTTTGGATTCTTTTATTATTATACCGTCTTTAAGTATTATATAAGCAGACCCGCCTTCTCCATAAGGAGAAAGATTATCGCAACTACCGTCTGTATATGCTTCATATTTAAGACTTACTTTTTCCATTGTAATTATATTAATATTAAGTTTATAGTTATAATGAATATATAGTTTATAATAAGTTATATAACTTAATAAATAATAACCTGCTTTGATTTGAGGTAGGGGAATTGAGCGAATCATCCCCTTACCCGTAGAGAGCGTTTTTCTCTCTTACGGTTTTGGGGATAATTCAAGAGAATGAGCCCGTCATCTCGGCTTTTTCGTCTCGGCTCTGAATTGGGTGCTTCCAATCTCGGCTTTCAGCTTTTACAGAGTTGGTTATCTCGTAACCTGCACCTGCGCACCAGTCTGCTTATTTCAATCGACTGCCTTCTTTCGTGCATCCCCTCACGGGCTTTCACCGTGAAGCTTCGGAAGGTTGTTTTAAATCTGTTATTGGTCGAACGTATTTTCCCCGATAGCCCTCCGCAGTAGCTCGTAAAGCGGAAACAATAACCGATTGTACTTTATAAAATAAAAAATCCGTTGCTAAAGTAGAGAGGCAACGGATTTCCATATAGAAAAGCCCACGTTAGGGCGATTGTTTAATCATGTGTCTGTTGCCTCTCTACTTGCAACGGGTGCAAAGATACAGTATTTTACTGTATCTCCAAATAAATACAGTATTATTATGATGAACAGTAGGGAAATATTAGAGTTTATCACTGATAATGAGAAAGTGACTCTTTCTAAGTTATCTCAGTTGATGGGGATTAAGAGGGCACAGCCATTGTATGATATTCGTGATGGGAAAATAAAAGCCATAAGTGCTAATTATGCGGATAAAATATTATCAGTATTTCCTGAATATAGCCGGGTGTGGCTTATTACAGGAGAAGGACAACCTTTTTCTAAAAATGAGAACGAAGAAAATATTGGTGAAAGTATCATCATGGCTGCAAGTGAACGCTTTTTAGAGGTTATGGAGTGCTTAAAGATTAGTCCATATTTGCTTGAAAAAGATTGTGGCGTGAAAAATGCACAAGCTAAAATATCCCATTACAAAAAAGGGGTTACTAAGGCTATATCTGGTGATATAATAGCTCAGCTTTGCGAAGCATACCCCCAAGTCAACGCCAACTACATCCTCACCGGCAAAGGACCTATGTTCATAGAAGATGAAGATAGCGGTTCGAGTCAGCAGGACACAGATTCCGTGTCTCTCTCTTACGATGAGCTGTCAAGGCTGTATGAAACAACCGTTTCAAGATACGAAAGGCTTTTTGGTAAACTGAAAAAACAGTTTAACGAGCTTGAACAGACTATTGCGAAAGCAAGAGACGAACTTGAACAAGCGCTTTTAGACGTAAAAAATGTATTGGAAGAAAAAAAGACAGCTTAAGAACAACCCCTATTTTGTAGGGGCGGTTCTTGCTTATTTTTAAAATCCGGTAACTTTTGAATGTAATATATTCATTTTATAAACCGGATGTTTATGGTACAGTTCAGATTTATGCGTCTCAAAGTCTTTTTCCAATACGGAAATTCTTTCGTGGGCCAATTCAAGGTCCTCGGATAGTCGTAGTAATTGTTGCGTAAGAATTTTAATTTGCTTCATCATACAGAGCGCAGAAAGGTTAACTTCTTCCATGATATTACTTTGTTTATTAAAAATGATAGTTTGTATAACATATAACATCATTGTTCAATAAATGTTTTGAATATTCATATGTTATTAAGCATGTTTTTGTGAAATAAAATTATTACTAAATATTTAATGAAAAAAAATACAGAACAAAACGAAAGGGCGATAGACAGGCTAAAGGCATTTGCTCACTATGCAAGGTATGAACTGAAAATTGTAAAAGGATATAGCTCCTTTGAAGTATACTGTAATATAGGAAATGGATATATCAGTAATTCGGATAAAAGTGGAAAAGGCAGAGGAACGATAGGAAGTGATATAATATCCCGGATTTCCGAAGCATTCCCTATGCTTAATGTTAAGTGGCTATGTTCTGGGAAAGGCAATATGATAGATGATGCCTGGAAATACGAAGAACAGATTAGCAAAATAAAAAAGATACTATTGTGATACCATGCAGTAATAAACCTATATAACAATGTGATAATCAAATAAATAAGTTTTATAACACAATCCCAAGCGGATCACTGAAAACAAAAGAAAAATCAAGCAAATCCCTGATAATCAAGCATTATCGGGGATTTCTTTTTTTTCTAGCAGGTGGCAGAAAATAGCCGTTTCAAGGGGTCAACGTAACAATCTGAGGGATTTTATATTTAAGTATAAACCGCAAAACGTCTTGTAATGCTTTTCCAAATCACTTTGTGAGTCTTTTACACCAATTAACATAAAACAAATTGTGATTTTTTATTCATTTTCCAACTCTATTTAAACGGCTCTCAAAAGGAACTTAAAAGTTCCTCCAATCATTCAGAATTTTTATCTTTGTATGAATCTTAGGGGATATGTACTCTATTATTCGCATTTTTCCATTCTATTTAAATGGTCATCCAATGTCTTGGGATTGCATTTCAGTTTCCTACAGATAGCTGCTCTGCTATATCCATACTCAAGCATTGTTTTTATAAGAGATTCTTTTCCGGTGAGCTTGTAATGTGAATTATGTCCCCCTTTACAACGTCCCAATTTCTGCCCTTCAGCTACACGTCGAGCAAGTCCTTCTTTTGTACGCTGGCTTATCAAATCACGTTCAATTTGTGCAGATAATCCAAAGGCGAACGCAAGAATTTGTGATTGAATATTATTGCCCAATTCATATTTTTCCTTCACCGTAAACACTGTTATATTTTTTTGCATAAGAGTATTCAGGATGCTCATAACTTCCATTAATCGACGACCCAGACGGCTGATTTCCGAAGCTATTAATGTATCTCCCTTCTTTAACTTTTTAATAAGGGAACCGAGTTTTCGCTTTTTGGCAGATTTTGTTCCTGATACCGTTTCGGATATCCACTTATCAATATTTAGCTCTCTGATACGAGCAAATTTCTCAATCTCGAATCGTTGATTTTCGACAGTTTGTTTGTCTGTTGATACTCTGATGTAAGCGTAAATCATTTTTGGTGTGAAGGTAAGAATTGAATTTTGTGCTACAAAACTTATATCAGACGCCCCTAAAATGTATAAGATATGGGTAAAGATATAAAAATCAATGAAGCGCAACAAGTGAAGGATGCTGCATACGTAACAGTGGTATTAACAGATGGGAGTCTTGGGAAAATCGCCAAAAATGATTTGATAGAATTATTCAAAACATCAATAGGCTTCAATACAGTTTTACAAGACAAAGGTGAAGCTAAAGATGATTTGAACACGTACAAAAGTACTGGGTATTATGATATAAATTATGTTTCTAACAAAAATGCCAACTTTCCGCCTTATATCAATTATGGCGGATTAATAGTAATATCGTGTAATCAAGGCCGATGGGTATTACAAATAGCTTATAGCGTTCAAGACAATCAGATACGAACGCGAAGCTGTAATGATTTGGGAGCTTGGCAAGATTGGCATGAGCGCTAACTTTTATCTAATATATCTTCTGCCCCTAAAATGTATAAGATATGGGTGAAGATATAAAAATCAATGAAGTTCAACAAGTAAATGATGCTGCATACATAACAGTGTTACTGGAAGATGGTAGTTTAGGTAAAATTCCACGGAACGATTTAATTGAACTGATAAGAGAAAATATGCCGGAATCAAATTCGGAACAGAAAGGACTGGCTTCTCCGGTAACTCCCAAACATTATAATTATTATCAAGTCGATTGTAAGCTATCTGACCTTACTCAAAACGGCTATTACTATATTGATGACAAAATTTATCGTAAGGATGCTCCTGAAGGTTTGACTAATTATAATCTTGTAGTCTTTAATAATGGTTTTGTTATCCAATTATTGCATGATTGGCATCACTGTTATTTTATCAGAGATTGTTGGGGAGAATGGAGCGAATGGAGACAAATTTCTTTATCATAAAGTTTGTTTAGCCCCTACTACCCTTGACAGACCATATTCTTTGCCCCTAAAATGTACAAAGTATGGCAGAAGATATTAAGGAAAACGAAATGCAGAATGGTAGTCCCACTCTTTTAAGAGGATTGGATGCTGAAGGAAATAGTGTTGTTATACCTACAAGGGATTTAGCAGGCCTGATAATGTCTCCATATAAAATAGTTTCAGACATTATACATGTACCGGCTGATAAATGTTTGAAAATCGGCTCTTTCAGTTTGGATGAATTAGGGTATGGTTTTTCCACAATAAATTTATCTGTGCATGAATATAACTATGGTGGTTGGGGGTATAGACAGGCATCATATTTATTCAATATTGCCAACGAGAGTGCTGACAATACTCTTCATGGGACTTTATATGGATGTAAAACAATGTTTTCCGAAGCATATATAAAACGGCTAAGAAGTGCATTTGATAGAGATGGAATATTCCGTGATTTATACCTTGATTTTAATATGGAATGCTTCGTGTCAATAGATGCCAAGGTGATTCACTGGGTGAATATAGAAATATCCGATGAGTTGAATGCAGGGACTGTTAAAAATATATCGCATGGGACAATTCAATATCTCAACCAGTAAGGATTTTGTACCCAATTATTTATATTTATAACTCCTATATTCTTATACTGTATCATTTGCCCCTAAAATATATTAGGTATGGGTGAAGATATAAAAATTAATGAAGTTCAACAAGCAAATGATGCTGCATATATAACAGTGATATTGGAAGATGGAACTCTTGGAAAAATAGCCAAAGCAGACTTGGTGGACCTAATAAGAATAAATATGCCCACGGCTACTCATGAGTATAAAGGCCTTATGGACACCTCTGATTTAAAAAACCTTTCCGGACTTATATCTGACAACGATAATGTAAATGCTGATAATCTGCCTAATGGTTTTTGCCGTTATCATCAGGAAAATTACAAAGAATACAATTATCCAGCTGCATATGGCTGTATTCTTACAATAATCACCGATTCTGTGGGATTTCAAATGTGCGCTGAAGCATGGCCACAAAATTTGTATATCAGACAACTTTGGGACTTTTGGAGTGATTGGAAGAAAATATCTTTTACATCTTAATGGAAATACTGGCATACAATGAGGATTTTGCAGTTTCCTCATTGTATGTTCATCTTATTGAAGTTCTGTAAAATCTCCGGTAACATCCATTATCTGTGATGTATCTTCATGATAACCGGTCAGAGCAATATACGCAGAACCATACTGATTCACCAGTATATCAATAGCCAAATAAACGTTCCCTTTATAGCTTATCTGCCTTAAATTAGAGAAACATCCGCATTCAGAATGAGCGACATCACTTTGGAGTGTACCAGCGGGCGCATAATGAACCTTGCACCAGCCGGGTAAGCAATGGTTATTCGAATAAAATGGAATAGTAAAAATCTCAAAGAAATTAAAATGGGACGTGTTATAGTCTCCTATTTTTAATAACGTTATGGTCTTAATTTCATTGCCTCCAGTTGGTTTATGGACAGATACAATGGACTTAGGCAGTGAGTAATACACTCCTCTGTCGTACTTTTGTTCTCCCGGTAGTGCATCGGTCACTTCTTCCATTGTTGGTGTTATGCTGTTCCCATCTGCATCTATGCCTCTCAATCTGGCTGGTTTTCCATTCTGCATTTCATTTTCCTTAATATCCTCTGCCATATCTTGTACATTTTAGGGGCGTCATTTCTACTACAAAAATCAGCCCAATTTAACAATTAACTATTATCTCGTTTTTGTAAATTAAAAATCATATTTTTCCGTAGTATCTCGCGAATTCAAAAGGTCTCCTAACATCCAGATAACGGTCTATCTCTTCATTGGATTTTGCCTCCATCTCGAACGCTGAATTTCCATACGATATTTTATTCCCATCCGCTCCATGTATACCTTTGAAAGAATGGTAAACACGAGAAACGGCATATTCCAGTCCATATTGCAAATAGAACCACAACGGACACAACAAATACATCCATACGTTGAACCCGGTAACGGACATGACAAGCGTCAACAGAACCATCGAAGCAATCATGCATTCCTCCCACTGTCTTACATGAATAGCTTCATGGTTAAGAACGCGTGTTTTCATTTCCGCCTTGCTTTTCTTGGTAAAGACGAAACAGCCTAAAGTAATGGTGCTGTAGCCCTGCCACAACATCCACTTTGCTAATTTACTTTTATAAAATACTCTCATAGCATTTATTTATTAGGATAAGATTTAGTTACCACATTATTTTTTAAAAAGCTTATTCCATTTGTATTTATCATGACATCATAAAAGTCATTGCCATCATTCTCTGATACATTTATTAGCTGAGGTCTTATTAAAACAGTATATCTTGGATTTCCGGAAACATACTCGATTAATTTCATACGGGGATATGTACTACCACCTTCACCGATGAAATCTATAGTTCCCGCCAACAGATTATCGGAGCCGTACATTCTAAGACTGTTCGTAGCTGAATCAATCACAATACGCTTTCCGTTCATAGAGGTGGATACCTTGCCGGTTATTTCTATGTCCCCGTTTTCTTTAATAACAAAGGAGTTATTGGGCGACTTGATATTTTTAAAAGTACCGCCTGTCGCATTGACTTCTCCGGTTATTTCCGCATTTTCTGCATGTACTTTTCCGTCTTCAGTAACCCGGAAGGGGGCATCATCAGGAGTAGAACTACCTGCCCACATCCGTATCTTTTCACCGGATTGGGAACCGCTAAGGCCGGCAGTCACCGTCCCGTCATCCTTTCTAATACGAAGTTCGTTCCCCTGCATGAATTCTATCATCGCATTTTTAGCAACAATAAGCGATGTGAATATGGCTGCCGTATTAAGTCCGAACTCTTCCCAATACGTACTGTTTCCCGGCGCATTTCCCCCGCTACTTATATGCGTCACCCGGCACTTGTATGCCCGCCAACCAGTCTCCGTACCGTTATCCCTGACCAGTGCCACATCGACGTACCGTGTACCGCCAGCCAGTGACTCATCGTTACGCCACTCTACTCCGGACACCCATTCAGCCTTGCGGAGTATACATCCCTGCAGGCCGTTCTCCCCGTTTTCCACCACCATGTCGTACTCTTCGGAGTTGTACTCGCCGGTCAGTATGTAGCCATAGGTCTTTCCACCGTCTTGCGTCTGGAGTATACGTCTTCCGTCCTTGGTGGTAACCGTCCACATGGGTGGATTTGACGTTCCGTTTCTAACCTTGCATAAAAACACCTTTCCACCCATTTTCACCAGTCCGAGGTAAGGTGTCTTAAGGCCGGTATGCCATCTGCCGTGGTTACTGACCGAAATGCCATCCTGTCCCGGTGCACCATCCGCTCCGTCCTTACCAGGAGCACCGTCCTGACCGTCCCTTCCCGGAGCGCCATCCTGACCGTTCTTGCCATCAGTTCCGTCCGTTCCCGGTTTCACTTGTAGCAACCAGTCCGAATTTCCTTCTGCAGGTTCAGATGCACTGCCGCTCTCGCTTACACACAGCCAAATGCCGCCATCATGGGAAACCCGGTCATAAAAGGCATAATTTTCACCGGATGCCCACTCTCCACGGTCATTGGCCGTATATACCGGCGTACCGTCAGGTTTCAGCTGCCGTACCGTACCGGTAAAGTACACGCTGTTCAGGTACATGGAGTATCCCGTCATATCCAGACCGTGTACGTTCAGGTTTGAGAGGTCGCCCGACTGCATTGCGATGTTGGCGGCCGATATTTCCCAGGTATTCTGGTTGCGGAGCATGCGGCTGTAGGTGCGTGTCTCATATACGGATGTCTGACGGTCGGGGTTGGTGAAATTGCCATAACATGAGAAATGCATGTACTTCTGCGGATGCAGCGTTGTTCCCGGACGCAGGGAATAACGGAATGTGCCGTTATCCTCACCTGAGACTCCGGTAATACGGAAGTATGCCGTTCCGAAACCGGCAAAACGGAAATTACCCTTACTATCGTCCGAATCCTCGGTGGCATTCATCGTCTCATCCTCGAAATGGATGATTCCCATGCTTATATCGTCCGCCGCAACCGCTCCCATTTCCCCGGCTTCCAACTTGAGATGCACGGTGCCGGTGGAAAGCGGATTTCCCTCATTGTCCGTATCCGCCGTCACACTCTCTACAATGCCGACACCCGGAGTGCGCCATTTGATGCCGGCATACACTTCCACACGGTTACGTCTGAGTTCCGGTACCTCAAGCCATTCCCAAAGCCGCAAGCCCCGCATTTCACCGTTGCCGTTCTCATCTATCTTGGCGCCAAATCCGGCCAGTCCGGAAGCGAACCCTTCCTTACCGAATACTGCGCCTGCCAGAAAGGAAACAAGAAAGGAGGTCCTATCCGGACCGATCTTGCTGATGGCACGCCGGGTTATCTCCTTTATCGCCCGTAAGGCTGAAAACACGTTGTATTCGCTGGCCTCACGGTTGTCCCATGATTTAAGCACCTCGATAACCGAGCGGTCCAGTAGCCCGCCGACAACGTACTGCAATCCGTTCAGGTTACTTTCCAGGCTGCGTTTCCAGCCCTTGCCGACTCGGTTCGTGCATTCAACGGCCGCCATGGAAAGGTTTTCCAGTTTGCGTGTAACCTTTGTCATGCGTGTATCCCGGTAACCGCTGCCGGGGAAATACTCTTCGCTGAGCAGCCTTACCGACTGTCCCAGCCGCAGAGGGATGGAGTGCTTCTCAATATAGGTGTAATCGGTATCGCCGCCGTACTTGGTGGTGTCTTCGCTGTATGACGAGAGAAAGTCATCAACGGCCGCCTTGTAATCCTGCTCGGCCTGTTTTTCGTAAGCTTCGGGCATACGGAAATTCCAGGGGATATATTTGTCACCAGCATGCGGTATAAGGTTTCCCCCGGGCAATTGCGTATCTTCATCCGGGTAGGTATTGATGATTTCCCATTCCTTGCTTTCCGAATGATAGTTTGCCTCGAAATCACGCCCGTTCAGCTCACCGCTCTGGAAAGACAATTGTTTGACAAGCCCCGCAATCTCATAATCACATGGGTCAAACTCCATACCTTCGTCCTTGAAATAATAGACTGTAAAGGGTTTGCCGTCATTCCCGGTCCTTTCCTGTGAACGTACGGAGGATATAGTCCCCGTATAATGAGGAAAGATACCCGCAAAGGCATCCTCTTCCACATGCTCGTAAAGCCCGTAGCCTGTATTACGGTCCACGTACCTGGCACGGTCCGGCAGTTGCAGACGGGAGAAACCGTAGCGGCTTCGGTCTATATTCCTGGTACTTCCCAGCGGAATAAGCCGGGTGAAGAATTTTACGTCATCGCTATTCTCCGTTTGTGTAAGCGAGACAAGGCCCTGCATGTATCCCAGTTCCACACGTTCCCCGCGCTCACAACAGCACAGGTTGATATAGAAGCCGTCCGACCACCATTCGGTCGAAAAGGTCTCGGCCATGGATGCCAGTGCGTCCCAGCAGGTGGTATTGTTATACTCTATATTTCCGTCCGGTGCATCTATCACGTCGCCGATACGCCAGCGCTCCTCACCGTAAATACGGTTCATGTTGTCCACCCATTTCTGCAGGTGCTCCCGGGGACTGCCGTCAAGGCTGAACTGCGGCTCATACTGACCGTCAGTCAGGTGGAGGTATATCACTTGCTGGGCGTCATGTATGGGAGCATAGAATTTCACGGAATAGCGGTATTCCTGGCTGTTCTTTTTCCTGGGCTTGTACTCTTTCTTCACACTGAACCTCACACCCTCCAGTGTTATGTAGTCATTCACCTGCAGTGGCACACAGGCCGGAACCGTAAAGGAGAGCGAGAGCGCATTCTCACTCATCAGCTCAAGGTTCCATGTTGAGGACGAAGTGACCGGGACCGTCAGCTTCAGTCCGCCGGATTGATTATAGATTTTGAGTTCCATTCGAGCAGTCTTTAAACATCATTTAAAAGGGTTCCGGTTTCGGTTCCCTGAACTTCATTTTCCATCTGGCTACGGTACTTCCGTCAAAAGCATCGGTCAGGATATCGGCCGGTGTGGCGGACTTGTAGTAAAGCCTGTATTCTATGGATATCCCTTTTACCCGGAGGGTTACCCAGCCTTGTATGAGCGCCTGCATCAGGGCAAGCCGCCTTGCCTCACATCCGGAAAGTGAAGGGGCGTATACAGCCAGATACAGTGTAAGGTCGCGGGGCTTGCAGCGTGGAAGCGGGAGCTGCTGCGGCAATTCCTCACCGTTACGCTCCCTGAAATCCACAGCCGTATATTCCTTCATCTCGGGCGGTTTGAGCAGTTCGGTCACGTTCGTGCTGTCTTCCGGTCTGTCCTCGCAGAGGAAGGCCGAATACTCCGTCCAGGCATCCTTGCCGTTAATCACCATATATCCTGTCAGGTCGTACATCATGACACTTCTATTCCATTGTTTCTAAAATATTCCATAATCTCGTTGATACTTTCCAGATACCGGCAGTAGGCTGTATTCTCAGTAATGCTGACGAGCAGGTCGTGGTCTTCCTTCCTTGATTTGGCGAGCTCTTCCAGAAGTTTGTGCATGCCGCTGGCATGATCCTGCAAGGAAGTAAACAGCCCCTCCAGAAGTGTGCCCTGTTCCTGTGTCATGGTAGTGAAGGCTCCGCTGCGTCCGGACTGTGAGCTTGCCGGATCACCCTGCCAGCCGAATATCTCCTTCATCGCGTCACGTTCAGCCAGCGCATCATTCACTATCGAATCCCAGGAATCCTTCAGCATGTCATGTTCCGTCTGGCTCAGCACGCCCGCGGCTTCGGTGGTAACTTTATACCTGTTACGTCCGCGTCTGCCCTGGCCCGTCCGCCATTCCGTCTTCTCCTCCATGGCTTCGGCAAACGAGTCGTACCACTTCCTAAGGCGTTCATTGTAGCTTTCCGAAAGCATGCTGTTCAGCATGGCCCTCTGCATGTACTTCTCGAAGTTGTCGGCAAAGTCCACCGTACTGCTGTCCATATCCATGAGCATGTCCAGAAAGCTGCTGCGCACGCTCTCGAAGGAGATGCCCGTCATGGCTTCCTTGCGCGTCTCCTGCACCTCCTGCCATGCCTCCTCACTCTCGATGACCTGTTCCAGATATTTGCGTGTATCCTCATGCAGTTCGCTCCAGAAGCCGGTGGCTTCATCACGCAGCTTTACCAGCTTCTCGTAACTCAGGTCAAAGAGGCCGGTCATACGGCCGTCGGATACCTTGTAAAAGTCATTTCCCAATACCTGGCGCGCCTGGTTCCAGGCTGTGGAGGATATGCTTTCCCGCTGTTTCGTTCCATGGGAAGCTTTGGAACCGATGCCGAGAAACCCCTTGCTCGCCCCGGCATTCAGGTAAGCCTTTCCCATTTCGCGGGCATATTCTCCCTGTTGTTGCAGGAGCTCGCCGACTTTCTTGTAGGAATTATTGGCATTCGCCAGCGTATCGGTCTCCATGGATGCCACCAGTTCCTTTTGTTTGGCGATGACTTTGTCAAGCACCGCCATATAGCTTTCATAACGCTCCTTTGCCTGCTGGTAACGTCTTTCGGAACGCTGGCCGCCCCAATCCGTACCGAAAAGGCTGCCCAATGTCTTAACAAAACCGCCGGCTGTATTCACCACGCCGCTTATCATGCCACCGATGTCACCCGAAAGCATGGAGTTCGCAAATTGGCTGATACCTTCCGACATGGTATTGAAACCCTCTATCACCCGCTTGGCATTCTCGTCCACCGACACTCCGAACCCTTCCAGCATACTGACGACATCATCGGCCGCCTGTCCGTAGGATGACATTTCGCCCGCAACCCCCTGCAGGCTCTGAGCCATTGCCGTACGTTTCCTGCGGCGGTTTTCCTGGGCCTCAGTCAGTTTCTTCTCTGCCTGCTCCTGGGTAAGCAGTCCGGTGACGAGCTTGCCCGTCTCATCCCTGTACAGACCGGTGATAACCTTTCCGCCCGCCATGACGGTGTTCAGATCCTCCTGCGCCTTTTGGACAGTTCCCTGGGCGTTGGCGTATTCATCCATAGACCGTTTCAGTTCCCGGAAGGGCTTGCGGTCGGCAAGCTTCAGGTCGATATTCGTCAGTGCGTCCTGCAGCTGCTTCAAGTCCGAGGGGCGTAATTCTTTGGCCGACCCGCTGATGTATTCCTTCAGCTTGTCGCGAAGTGCGGAGAGCGCCTCCGTACTTTGGGCATCCAGATTGCCGAATACGTCGGCGAGGTTGACGGTCTTCTTGAACTCACCGAAATCAAGCTCTTTCAGTTCGTCCTCGCGCCGTCTTTTCAGCATGGCCTTTTCACCTTCGGTTTCAGCTGCGGCAATCTTCAGGGCATAATCCTGTGTGATTGCCAGCCGTTTCTCCAGGTAGCTGCCGTACTCCCTGTTGTAGTCTATCCACGCCTGCCGGTCCTTTTCCCGGAACTGCTTCTCCTCGTCGTAGACATCCTGCATATACTGCACGCCGGCAACCACACGCTGTGAGGAAGCGTCCTGCCTTATCCGGTCAGCCTCCCCGGGGGCTACCGGATTGCCGGCCTTTTTCGATTTCTCCAGCCTGGAGAGCAGCTCCCGTTCTTCCTTGTCGATGGCGGCAAGTGTCTGCTCGTATTCCTGACGGAGCAGTGCCTTGCGTTTGGCGCTGCCTTCCGCCATCAGGGCGATACGGGCATCCTCCAGCTTACGTTGTGCACGCAGGCGAGCATCGGAAAGAGCATCCTGATAGTCGGAAGCATTCCTGCCACCGTCCTTGTTTTTCTTTCCCGTAATGGTTTCCAGCTTTTTCTCCTCGGCTTCTATTACTTTCATGGCCGCCTCATAATCCTCCTTGTTTGTGAGTTTCTTCAGCGCCTTGCGTTTCTCCGCTATGCTGTTTTCCAATTCTTCCACCGAACCGGAAACCACGGTATTGATATTTGTTCCCTCCTTGATACGGGCGGCTTTATCCTGAAACTCTTCCGCACGTTTGAGGGCATCCTCTTCCGCATCATAGATGTCCTTGAGCTTTTTGTTGTAAGCTACGGAAGCAGGGTCGCTACCGAACTGGTCGGTGGAACCTCCGCCGAAGAACTTGTGGATTTTACCGCCGGCACCGAACCATGGACGGTGGGATTCCGCACCTTCCGCTTTCAGCTTGTCGGCCTTATCGCTCTCCTCTACGGCCTTGTCAAGCCATTTCCGGGCTTTCTGTTCCAGTACGAGCACCTCGATATAGTCGGAACTCTTTTTCATAAGCGTATCGTACCATTCGCTCAATGTCTGGTAGTAGCCGAACGTTTCGCCGTATGTACGGTTGAGTTCGGTTACCTTTTTGCGTTCCTCCTCCTTGCTTCCCTTGAACTCCTTTACGGACTTGATTACCCTGTCCATCTCAAACCGGCTTTTCACGAATGTGGCATTCGCCTCTTTTTCCACCTCATAGGTTTCCCGCATGGATTCACGCAGTTCATCCATGGCGTTTTTCCCGCCAAAGAGCCCCTTTATCCATTCTCCTATTTCTTTACCGTATACCACCGTCAGCGTAATAAGCGCCGCCAGTGCCGTTTGCGGGGAGAATAGCGAAGCTGCCACCTGTTTCCATACCGGGGTCGCCTTCTTTCCTGCGGCCGTCATGAGCTCGTATTCCTTGCGGGCATTGCTCACGGCGTCCGTAAACATCGGGATGTTGTTGGATATAGCCAGGAAGAACATCTGCGGCCCCATGGCCAGCGAGGGAAGCTCCCGGGCGATCTGTGCCATGGTCATTCTGACCTGGTTCAGCTTCGGTGCCGGGTCATGCGCCACAAGGGGCGTCTCGCCGGCCTGTCTCTTGGCGGCCTCGTATGCCTTTATCTCATCCTTCAGGCCGCCGATGACACCTTTGAGCGCCTGTATGTCGGCGAGTTCCCTGTCACCGGCAAGGCCCTGCTTCTGCAGCTGCCTGTACTGTCTCTCCAACTGCTTGAGCTCGCCCTGCAGACGTTCGACCATCTGCCTGTTGAAGCTCTCCAGGGCGGCTATGTTGCCCTCGGCCGACTTCATGCCGGCAAGCGTCCTGTCATCCAGAAATATTTCAAGCTTGATAGGCTGCATTTCTTATAGCGGTTTATTATGTGACAAACAGTTTTCATTCCTCTTCCTCCATGCTCCTGAAGAACTCCAGGGGCGACATGTTTTCCGGGGTACCGCCGCTGCGGGCGGACATCTCCCGGGAAAGTTCGGCGGGCGTCTTTCTGCGTGCGGGAATATGCCTGGGACAGTCCCGCCACATCAGCATGAGCGTCGGATAGTTCACCCCGTGCAGGATATACCTTATGCTCCAGCCCGTATCGCGGGCTATCTGTCCTATCAGTCCGAACGGGCTATGTGAAGGCTCCATATAGCCCTTTAACTCCCGTTCTATCCTTTTCCGTGGCTCAGCAGGGGCGACATCGGGTTGATTGTCTCCGCCAATCTGATAATATTTCCGAAAGGGACAGTACCGAACATGCGCACGACTATTATCCAGGCTTCCTCAAGGGCGGCCGGGTGCATCCAGTGCCGGAGCATCCAGGCTACGGGGCGGTTCAGCAACGGGGAGAGGATACGCCCCCGGACGATACCGCAGGCCACCATGCGGCTCACGCCCACCCCGTGGCGGGTGATGAACTCCACTTTCTGCTCGAAGTCATATTCCTTCACCTCGTCATACCGGACTCCCAGTTTCAGGTACATCCGGCCGATATTCAGCAGGCTCGCATAAGTGGGGACACGCATTACCCAGCGGATATGCCTTCCGCCGGGAAGGCGCAGGGGAAGCGAGATGCCCCCGTCCTGCATTACCCTTTCCGAGAGGATTTCCATTTCAAGGCGCTCCATACGGATCAGGGCTCTTCAGACGGTTTTCCGGTTTCAGGATCGATGCCGGGGGCGAATATCTTCATCCGCTTGCCGTCCTCATCCTTCATCACCTCGATGTTGAGCTGGACGGAGAGTACGCCCTGGGAGTTCACGCCGCCGCCGAAGTCATTGCCGGTGACTTTCGCCTTGTAAAGGCGGATGGTATGGCCGCTGTCACAGACAATATCCATGACACCCGTCTTCTCCCATTTCTCGGGCGGCTCCCAGTTGCCCTGGTCATCCTTGCTCCCTCCGATTGTATTCACAAGGTTTTCAGCCGACATGTCAATCAGGTTGCCCGTAAAGGCCTTCTTTCCCGGATTGCTCGTGATTGTCGCCACAGGGCCGTCCTTTACCTGGGCGGCGTAGATGTCCACCTGGGTAGCGGCGGTACCTGCAGGGGTGACTCCCTGTTCGTCGAACCAGCCGATTTCAAGGCCGCAGAATTTGACCTGCGACATTCCGAATATTAATTTATCCATGTTTATTCCAAGTTTAAGGGTTAATAAATCGCCGTCTGAGTATTCCCAGCAGAAGGGCGGCGACGGCCGTGCGCCCGATCCATATCTGGAACCACTGGAAGCCGGTAGGTTCATGTACCGTTTCAGGTGGTGGTTTCTCCTTCTCCCTGAAGAGCTCGTTACGGATGCGTATGTTCTCTTCGGTAAGGATGAGTATCTGCCGGGCCAGGCTGTCGCAGGCAGCCGTCACTTCCAGGCTGTCTTCCGATATGCGGGTGACATTCACCGTAGCCTGCCCGCTGCGGCGGCTAAAGCCTGTGCCCACCGGAATCAGTTCCAGCATATCCGTCGGGAATTTCGTCTTCGCCATGCTGGGCGGAACAGGCTACTGCAGGAGAGCGAACCCGCTTCTGCCCGAGAGGCTGTCTTTTTGGCTGTGCTCGTTCCGCACCAATGGTTCCGGACTTCTGCAGCTCGCCACGGATAGGGCAGTCAGCATAATGCCGGCAAGTAGAAGCCCTCTGAATGGTACGGTTAAGTTCCCGCACCGCCTTGTAGAGTTTAATGTTCTCATTCTGTAAGTCTATTAATGTTCCTGACAGGTTGTCGTACATTTCCTTATAGGCGTCGTTCCGCTCCTTGGCGGCGAGCACCTTGTTGTTCTCCCGATGTCTCAGCCATGCCCAGAGGGAACCGGCAATGCCGCTCGGCACAAGCCATTGGAGAATCTGCATTATCAGGTCTGAATTCATGGCTGGAAATCATTAAGGGTTATCAATCATCAGAGCAGTTCCCATCCCGCTTCCACGTCCGCCGTTACTGCCGGCACTCCGTTTTCCACCTGTGAGATGGCGGCGGCAAAAGCGCACATGGTTACCCGGTCGTTCACATCGGGCACATACGTGTTCGGAACCTGCATCTCCCGGCACACCCGGCTGATATAGCCGGAAGTGTTGTTTTCCACAGGAGGCGCCCAGCGGTTGATGAAGTCCGCTATCGTACGGCAGCCGTTGTTACGGCGGTAGTTCTGCAGTAACTTTATCAGGGCACGATAACCGTAGGCCATCGTACGGAACTGGCAGAAAGACCTGTCACGCGAGGGGCGGATTTCCCCCTGCCACACAGTACGTGACAGGCGGATGTTACCCGGATTATTGTTGCGTAAACCTCGTGCTGCCATCATTCTCCGATTTCTGAGGTTCCGATACTGATGTAAGCATTTCCGTCATACATCAACGTAGTCACTTTGCTTGCCGCACAGGCAACCTTGCCGATGGTCTGGGCATTGGTGCTGGCATTCCTGACGATGAGCAACGAACCGGCCTGCACCCGGGTGTCCAGTTCAAAAGTGGTTGCTGCGGTTTCGGCGGCAATATCTACTATTTGTGGATTGCAGTCGTGCACCAGCGACTTACCTTCAGTTTTACGGGTTACAGCGACCGGGAACGGTATCTGTACACAGCGGTCACCTTCTTCTGTATAGGGGGCGAAGAAGTCAAAGCTTCTCCGCGATTTCATATTGATATAGCTCATTGTTCTTTAATTTTTAGGGTTAGGATTTCTTGGTGGTAAACATGGCACCCAGATACTTGCCTGTAATAGGCAATGCGATGCCGCGCATATTGAAGCCCAGGACATCACCACGGTATTCCGGATCATTCAGGCGGTAGTACATGTCCTCCATGCTCTTGGCACGACAAACTGCATCACGGTACCATACTGTGGAGGCGATAGCGTCCGTATCGCGGACAGGAGCACCCCATTCCACCTTCTCACCCGTAGTACCGTTGTATTTAGGCACCATGGAAGTGACGTGAATTTTGAAGCCGAACATGGAACCGGTAGAGAAGAACGTCTTGAACATCTCCAGGTCTTGAAGCTGCAAGTCGGTAGCATGGTATGGATGCAGTGCCAGGATACGCCCTTCTTTTGGAACCAGCATCATGTCGAGCTGGGTGGAGAGCGCCAGAACCTTTTCATAGGTCATGGCCACATAACCGGTACCCTGTTTGCTAGCATTGCCGTCGTTGATTTTTATAACCGGGGTAGTTTCACTATCCTTCTTGGGCGCCCAGTTGTAGATGGCCAGCTCGGAAAACTGCATCTGCAGTGACTTCTGGTGTCCGGCGGCCACGCTTCTACGTTTTTCGGCGGATTCTTCGATTTCGATGGCGTTGATATGTACGGTGTTTTCCGTATCGAAACGTTTCATCGGAATCTTGTAGGGTTTGTCACCACGGGCGACTACCGGTATCGGATATACCTCATTGTCGATGAATACTCTGGGGTCGATACCCGCTTCCTGCAGGTTCAGGTACTCGTTATCGGTCCACATGCTGAAATCACGCGAGTCGGAAACGAACGAGGTTTCCGGATAGAACTTCTCGATAATCTCGGGAATCCAGATTTCCTTGTTAAGGCCATCCGCCAGGCAGCCGGTAAGTTGCAACGGAACCAGCGAAAGCCCCATCTGGATGCCGAACATCAGGTTGTGGTCGATGCCGATACTCTGGGCAAACAGGCCTGAGGTGGCGAATTTGAACAGCAATGCTGTGAGCAGTGAAAAGATGAATTTTGTCTTCATTGTCTTTTTATCTTTATGTTTATAAAATGATTATTCCGGGTATTTACCGTAGGCTTCACGGAACTTCTCCCGGTAGAGGTCCCTGTCCTTTTTAAGTTCCTTGAGCATATCCTTCTCCAGGATCTCCTTGAAAGTCATGTCTGCCAGCTGCACGTTTCCTCCGGCCTTTCCACCGGCCTGTACCTGAGAACTGACGGACTGACGTACGGAAATGGAACTGAGGCGTACTTCGGCCTTTGCAAAATCAACGGCAAAGTCCTCCAGCCAGCTGTCACGTCCTTTGGCGTCAATGCGCCCGTCTTTCACTGCCGCGTCCACCAGTGCGATGGCTTTCTGTTTATTGGCTTCCTTCTCCTTCGTCTCAAAGGCCGTCACACGTTCCTGCAATGTCTGTTTTTCGCTCTTGAGCGTGGCGTTCTCGGCCTGCAGGTTGTCACGCAGGGTAATCAAGTCCTGTACGGCTTCCCGGACAGCCTGGTCGGATGCGGAATCCGACAGTTTCAACATCTGTGTCAAATAACTCATATTGTTCTCTCTTTTATGGTTAATACTGAATTCCTTATCCATCAGCCTGACAAGCGCCTGCCTGTCAGACAAGTCTATACGTTTGTTTGTCGCGCGGTCATACATGGCAAGGGCATTGTGGTTGGAACCTATGGGGCAGACAGACATCTCCCGCATGGTCCACCTTGTGGCAGTGGGCCCCGTCTGTCCCGGAAGCTTCAATGCGGGATCATCGCTGACCTCTTCAGGCGGCCAGGAGCCGACACTGGCCATGCGCAGGAAACCGCGCTCCACCTTACCGGCTATCGTACGACCTTTTTCGTCTTCCTCGTCGAATACAACGTCCACGAGAATCCTGCCGTCCTCCACACGCACGTTCTCGCCGCGCCCTATCGGGGTTTCCCAGTCATTATGGTTATAGAGTACCACGGGATTCTTTTTGAATTCTTCCAGGTTGGCCCCCGAAGTCAGCATGCGGAAACCATAAGTGTTTACGGATTCGTCATGTACGCAGAATGTATATACTTTGCCCATTGCTTTTCTCATTTTGTTTGCTGCAAAATTCAGGGATAAAAAGAAGGTGTGCAAATCGCCCTGTAACAGTTTCCTACCGAGTGGAAACTGTTTACCTGTAGACGGAAACTGTTGCAGGCGGATTATTTTAATCGGTATGCGCTGCCTAACTTTGTACTGTAATAATCAAGAGAATAAATATGTCCAAGACACTAACGAACCAACAGAAAAAGGACTGGGCGAAGATGCTCTACATGCAGGGAGAACTGCAAAGCAGGCAGATAGCCGAAAAGGTGGGTGTCAGTCCTGTCACCATGAGCAAGTGGAGCAAGGAGGGTAACTGGGAAATGCTGCGGGCGGCCGTCACCACCACGCGGGAGGAACAGATACGCAATCTCTACATGCAGATAGCGGAAATGAACAAGGCCATAGCCGAGCGCGGTGACAAGTATGCCACTTCCGCCGAAGCCGACACCATCAACAAACTCTCCGCCGCCATCGCCAAAATGGAAGGGGACTACGGCATAGCCGATATCATCAGCGTGAGCAAACAGATCCTTTTCTGGCTGCGCAAGCGTGACCCGCAGAAGGCAATCGAACTTAGTTATTATTTTGACGAATTTGTAAAGGAGAAATTAAGGTAACGCCATGGCAAAAAAGAGACTGACAGGAAACAACAAGACACTCTCCGACGACTGGGAAGAAACCCTGAGGCAGATACGTACACAAACCACCGTAGACTTCACCATGACCGGAGAAGAAAAGGCAAGGAAATTGCGCGAACTGGAAGCGGACCCTGTAGCATGGGCGAAGTTCATGTTTTACAGATATGCCAAATACGAGTTTGCAGGATTCCAGAAGAAAGCCATCAGGCGCATCATCGGGCATTCCGACGGGAACTGGTACGAAGTGCTGAGCTGGGCGCGTGAGCTGGCAAAGTCCACCATCGTGATGTTCATCGTGCTGTACCTGGTCATCGTGAAGAAAAACAAGCGGTGCGTCATCATGACCTCGGCGACCAATGACGGCGCAAGGAAGCTGCTGAACCAGTACCGGGCGCAGTTCGAGGCGAACGAGCGGCTGAAATATTTCTACGGCAACCTCATCGGTGACAAATGGACGGAGGACTATTTCACCCTCAGCACCCGCGTGTCGTTCATGGCGATGGGCTGGGGACAGTCACCGCGCGGAGTCAAAATGGACGAGGTACGCCCGGACGTATTGCTCATGGATGACTACGATACCGACGAGGAATGCCGCAATCCGGAGATAGTGAACAACAAATGGAACTGGTTCGAGCAGGCGCTGTTCTTCACCCGCTCCATCAGCGAAGCGCTGCTTACCGTCTGGACGGGGAACGTCATCGCAAAGGACTGCTGCGTCTCACGTGCAGGTAACAAGGCAAGGGAACTGGCAGCAAGGGAGAAGCCTATCGGAAACTGGGATATCATCAATATACGCATGGTGGATATCAATAATCCCGATCCGCAGGCGGATTACCAGTTCGGAACGTCCGTATGGCCGGAAAAGAACACTGAGGAGACGATAGACGAGGTGCTGGCACAGGTGAGCCTCGCCAGCGGGCAGAAGGAGTGTTTCAATAATCCGGTGGTGGAGGGTTCCTATTTCAAGGAGATACGCTGGGGAGAATGCCCGCCCATAGGCAAGCTCAAATATATTGTCAGTTACGGGGACCCGGCACCGAGCAACACCACCGGCAAGAAGGCGAAGAAGAACTCCTTCAAGGCGAATTTTCTCATGGGGCTATACGAGGGAACGCTGTATGTATATACCGGATATCTGCGGCATGTCACCAACGACGAGTTCGTGAACTGGTATTACTATCAGCGGGACTACGTAAGGGAAAGGACGCAGCAGAGGAACTACATAGAGAATAACAAACTGCAGGATCCGTTCTACCAGCAGGTATTCGTTCCTCTTTTCCTTGCAAAAGGGAAGGAAAAAGGACATTACATCAGTATCTCACCCGACGGGCGTGACAAACCCGACAAATTCGTGCGTATAGAAGGGAACCTGGAACCGTTGAACAGGGCGGGAAGGCTCGTTTTCAACATACGGGAGAAGGACAACCCGGACATGCAGCGGCTGGAGGAACAGTTCAGGCTGTTCGACGACGGACTGCCGGCACCGGCAGACGGACCGGATGCCATCGAAGGGGGATATTACATGTGCCAGCAGCTGAACGCCCACATGGAAGCCGGAAGTTACTGGATAGGAAGACGTCCCCATAACAAAAAAAGAATGTGACAAACCATTAAAAATAAAAATATATGGCTTATTTGGAAGTAGAGGAAATGACAACCCACATCTATGAGGAGGATATGGATACCATCAGCCATGGCGATGACGCGACGATGATGTCAGCCATAGACGCCGCCATAGAGGAGGTACAGGGATATCTTACCAAGTACGATACAGGAAAGATATTCGCCGCCAGGGGAAAGGAACGCAATCCCATATTGCTGCTCTTTGTAAAGGATATAGCCGCCTGGCACTTCTGTAATATCTGTAACGCCGGAGTGGATATTGAAATGCGCGAAAAGCGCTACAATCGTGCCATTGAATGGCTCAGGAACAATCAGAACAGGCAGAACCCGAACCTGCCGGCAGCACCGGAGCAGCCGGGACGGCAAGAGTGCAGGTGCTGCGGGGAAATAGCATTCGGAAGCAACAGGAAACGTGACAACCACTTTTAAACGGAAACTTTATGACAAACAGGAAAAGGAAAGAACGGCAGGAAAAACCTGTGTCCAGGAAGGCCGTAACACCGGTATACAATCAGATACTGGTGCAGCCCGTGCACAGGGGAATAAACGACATAGGCACATGGAAAAGTGCGCTCAGGGCGGCTGACATGGGGCTGCGCAGCAAACTGTACGACCTGTATGAGGACATACTCATGGACGGGACTGTGACGGATGCCATCGGCAAACGTATAGAGGCGATAACCGACTGCGATATTAACTTTACGGTAAACAGGAAGGAAGTACCACGGATAACGGAACTCATAGATACTGTGGAGTTCGAGAACCAGCTGAAAGAGATCATGTGGAGCCTTTTCTGGGGAATATCCGTAGACGAATATTCTTTCGTGAACGGGTTCGACTTCAACAGCATACCGCGCAAGCACATACGTCCCAAAGAGAAGCTGATACTGCGGCGCCAGTACGATACGGACGGGATCAGTTACAGCGATGACGGTATGATCATACAGTGGGGAGAGGATAATGACCTTGGGCTCTTGCTGAAAGTGGCTCCCTATGTGATATACAAGCGCGGGGGATTCGGGGACTGGGCACAGTTCGTGGAACTCTTCGGGATGCCGCAGCGCATAGGAAAGTACAACAGCATGGACGAACAAAGCAGGAGGCTTCTCATACAGGCGTTCGAGGAAGCGGGATCGGCACCGTACATTGTCATCCCGAAAGAGAGTGACGTGGAACAGACGACACTCAGCGGAAGCAGCAACGGGGCGCTCTATAACGATTTCCGCAATGCCTGCAACGAGGAGATACTCATAACCGTACTGGGACAGACCATGACCACCAAAGACGGTGCGTCGCTCTCGCAGAGCAAGGTACATCTGGAAGTGCAGGAGAAGAAACACCGCAGCGACCGGCGTTTTGTCATACGCATGCTGAACAAATACCTTGTACCGCTGCTTGAAAGCAGGGGATATCCGGTACATGGCGGAAAGTTCTCATTTGTGGACAAGAAGGACGAGCTTACCGTAAGTGACCTGAAAACGCTCTCTACGATGATTCCTATTCCCCGCAGTTACGGCTATGAGAAATACGGCATCCCCGAACCGAAGGACGGGGAGGAAGTGTTCATGGGGGCACCGGCCGATACGGGAAATGATGACCGACCAGCCAAAGCGGTAAAACCACAGGTCAGGAATGGTACACCCATAGAAACGGTGGAGAATGCCGATGAACGTACGCTTTGGGAAAGGATAAAGTCTTTTTTCGTGGCGGCCCCGCATCCGGGCGGGGCTGGCATAATCCGCATGAGTGATACCTCCCCCCTGGATGAAAGGCTCATCGCTGCCGTATGGAACGGTGAACTGGCAGGTTTCAGCCCAGAGCTTTTCCGGTTCTTTGCCGAAGACTTTTTAAAGGCTGTTCGAACGGCATTTGAAGAAGGACCGAGCAATGCCGATGTGGACGTGGCCTACAAGTTGTCGGATGACCTGTTCCGTATGGCGGCGGAGCAGAACCTGTTCCATTTCTCCGCTGCCAAGACGCTGGCGGAAATACAGGAACTGAACAGGCTCTTCCGGGAAAGCGGGAGCTTTGATGAGTTTCACCGCAGGGCAAAGGAGACCACCGAAGTGTTTAACAAGACCTGGCAGAGGACGGAATACGAAACGGCGGTGCTCACAGCCGAAGGTATGTCTACCTACCGGAAATTGCGGACCAGGAAAAAGGTATATCCTTTCTGGGAGTACCTGACAGTGAATGACGGCAGGGTACGTGAGGAACACATGAAACTTCATGGGGTCATCCTGCCCGAAAATGACCCGCGGTGGAACAAAATATACCCGCCGAACGGTTGGGCCTGCAGGTGCCTCGTGACCGGACGGATGAAGCACCAGGTAAAGGTCGATCTTGAAGAGATGCGCCGGCGTGTGGACGGCTTCCTGGAAACGGCCGAATGGAAAAAGGCCGAGGCGCAAGGCTGGGGAGTGAACCGTTGTGACTCGGCACAGGTATTCACAGCCGACCAGATGTACATCCGCAAGTTCCCGCAGCAGGCATCGTCCTATCTGAAGGACATGACCGCCGAACGCTGGAACCTGCCCGGGGTACAGGCCATGAAGAGGGACGCTTCAGGGAATATCCCTGTCAGTGGGCGGAGTGAACAGGAAGTATGGGAAACATACGCCGAAGACGGAAGAATCGTACTGACGGATTATGATGGCCGGAAAGTCATTGTCGAGAAAAAACAGTTCGACAGCCATACTGCAGGCAAGGGACGGGACAACCGCATAAGATACTGGGATGCCATGCTGGAAACCCTGCACGCCCCGGACCAGGTGTGGCTCAATGATGAGATAAAGCATGACCTGCTTGATACCTATTGCCTGTTGAAATACTACAGGGATGAGGTACTGGCCGTAAACTACCGGATAGAAGGGGAAAAGCTGGTGCTGAAGACCTGGTATGTCATGCAGACACGCACACCGGGAAACCGGAAAGTAAACCTTAAAAAGGAGATATGGGACAAACGCCGCAGGGGGCTGCTGATAAAAAAGCGTCGGAGCGCATCCTCGCGTCCGTCCGAACCGTAAAGGTGGAACGATTCCGTCGTTCCTCCGCCCGTTCGGATTGGATGGCCGGTGTTGCACTCCTTCTTGGGGCTGATCCTGCCTGGCGCTGTCAATTCTCAGACCTTGCAAATCCCCCTTGCACCCCCGGGGTGTTGGATACGTGTTGTCTCCCCGTCAGGACAGGACTTCGATGCAAATATAACCATTTTAAAATGTAAAGCAATGGATTTCAGCAAGGAATTGGAACAAAGGGTGAAAGAAGCCATAGAAGCGGTGCCCGAAGCGGTGGCTTCCACTGCAAAACGGTACTTCCTGGAACGTTTCTCGGAAAAGGCGTTCGACGGGGAACCATGGAAGCCATGGGGTAAAAGATACAAGCCCGGAAGGGGGACACTGCTTGTACAGAGTGGAGCCCTGCGTAAGAGTATCGACGTTGACGAGATCAGCGCCCGCAGGGTGGTCATTACCGCCGGTGGTGACAGGGTGCCTTATGCACGTGCCCATAACGAGGGATTCTCCGGCAGCGTAGTGGTAAGAAGCCATGAACGTGTGTCCAAAAAAGGGAAGCCGTACGTGGTGAAACAGCACACCCGGAAAATGCTGGTACCCCGCCGCCGGTTCATGGGAGAAAGCCATGAATTGGAAACACTCATAAAAAAAGATGTGGAACAACTGTTTAAAAATACAATGGAACGATGAAAAAAGAAATCTTGAAAACAGTAATGAAACGTATTCGTGAAAAAGTGCCGGAACTGCGCTGGGTGGATGCTGACGAAGGGCAGCTGGATTTCCAGGACAGCCGGCCGCCTGTGGCATTCCCGTGCTGCCTGGTGGAACTCAGCTATCCGGGAGCGGAAAACATGTCGGCGGCACATCCCGGAATGCAGCGTGTACAGGTTTCCCTGGAGCTGAAAATCGGCTTTAACGACTGTGCCTCGTTCAATGTGAACAAGCCACTGCAGGTGCAGGAGACGGCTTTCGCAAGGCTCGATATGGTAGAAGCGCTGCATAGGGCGGTACAGGGATTCAAAATGGAGAACTGCGCCAAGTCATTCAGAAGAGCGCGGTGCAGGCCGCAAAAGAGACCGGACGGGCTCAAAGTCTATGAGGTTGTATATATAGCCGATTTTATAGACAATATATAAGGTTACCATTTCCAGCTGGGAAACATACGGCGGAGCTGGCGGACAGTGGCATGGGTGCTGCAGAGCCATTCGAAGAAGTCGGCGCATTCAAGCCAGGCGTTGTTGATGGTACGCTCGTCGACGAAGAACTCGTTTTCCGCGAGGATGATCATCACGTCGTCAAGACGGCGGCGCATAATCTCGCGCCAGTAGTACAGGCGGGCGGTCATCACGCGGTTACGCAAGCGGATACGCTCGCCGCGGCTGGCAGCGCTGCGACGCAACGGAGTGCTTGAAAGCTTGCCGCACCGTTCGTTGAAACCGAGCTTGCCGCATGGAAAAAGTTCTAACTGACTGCCCATATCCTGAAAAAATGAATTGTAACCCCTGAATACTCTGAAAACCTGATACAAAGGTAAAGAAAATGACTATCCGATACAAAAAAACTGTCGTACTCTCATACAACAGCTTTTTCATAAGTTCCATATCTCTATCTGTAGAATATGAATTTATGTTCTACGTAGACACATTTGTTTTCCCTGCAGTATTTCTCGACAGCTTTACGTGTCTTGAATCTCTTCTCTTTGCCGTCCTTGTCCTTGACGGACGTCATATCAAGTTCCTCACTGACTTTCAGAGGAACGAAAAATGTTTCGGTCATAAATCGTTTCATTGCCTTTTGTCTTTATCGCTCATATTATTTTCCGCATAACACCCCAGAACTTTCTTGTAGGATATGATACAGACAATACTGTCGCTGTCATGCTCCACAAGGATGGTCCATTGCCCGGTTCTGTCGTCACTGAACACGTCCAGCCGGACCGGACGGCTGCGGGGGTATTTCTCATTCATCACCATTATCCGGCGCTCAATATCATATTTCAGTGCCTTGAGCGAGTTTTCGTCCTCTATCAGGTAGTGCTCGAATTGCTGCACGTATATCTGCAGCTCACGGCCTTTCCTGTTAACGTTTGCATAGGTTTTGATGTAGTCTATAAAATAACTCATAATTTACTCCTTTCTTTATCTGTCATTTTCTGAAATATATCATCAATCAATCCTTTAATCTCACAGACATAGCTTTCCATGTTCCATCCTTCCAACCGGCACACCAGTAAGTCAAACTCTATTTCCTGGAGCAACTTTACTTTGAAGCTCTCGCGGGCAAAGGCGTTTACCCTTTGACGTACCTCCCGGCTGATCATCGGGTCCTCTTTGGGCTTTTTGCCCTTGGGGACGGATTCTCTTGCGGGAGGGTGGTTAGCTGCCATACTGTCGACGGGAACACCCGGAACTTTTACAAGGATTCTTATTCCCCCGTTCAAGATGCTCTTTCCGTTTGTATAGAAGTCGTATCCGGTCAAAGGAGAACCGGTATGCTTGTCAATGGAGAAACCTTCAGGAGGTTCATCGTAAAGCACCCAGCCCATGTACTTATTCATATTCTATTTGGTTTTAAATCAATCGCCTTCCATCCCGTTCACGAATTTCCGGTACTCCAGTTCCGTTTTGGCAAGGTTTATCAGCGTGTTCACACCCTGGAATACCTGCTTTGCCTGGCTGACATGCTCCGGAGAGGATTTGACATTCTCAATCTGCTGGAGTACCGTATCACGGAGCTTTTGGATGATACCGGGGTTCACCGTTGATACTGCATCCAGCCGTTTGTTGGCAAGTACGATGACCTGTGTAGTTACGGGTTTGAACTGTTCCAATTTAGCCGGAAGATTGATGTAATTGAAGACAAGCGTCTTGCCGTTGTTCAGGTAGATTTCCACCTCATCGCCGTCATCACCGGTTCCCTCGCAGTAACCCAGTACGACGACCTCTTCATTCCTGTACAGGTATGGCTTGTTCACCATTCCCTGCAGACGTTCGAGTGTATTCATAATTGATTGTTTATTGGTTGGTTATTGATTGTTCGATTCTTTGATAGCCCTTGAAAGGCGCCCCTTCAGATATACGAGTTCCTTTACCTCTTCGGGCAGGTTGTGCAGGCTATTACGCTGCATGAGCTCGGCATTGCTGATACATTCCAGGTTCTCAAGTGTGCAGTTCAGCGTATTGCCGTCGCGGAAAACGATATTGTAGCCTTTCGGAACCGGGCCATGCGCCTGTTGCCATAACAGCACATGCTTTGGTATCCATTTCCCCAAAGAGATACGCACATAAACATACCGGTGTCCGTTTTTGTCTTTACGGATACTCTCGGCACCGTCATAAAGCGTATTGTCGGGCATGTGCCCTTTTTTAAACATGGTGGCCGAAACTTTGGCATATACCCCGGCATTCATTTTCCTGCCTTTGTTGGCCGGCACGTGCCCCTTTGGAAAACGGTGTGCCGTTCCACTGTCGGCAAGCTGCCTTGACATCTCACTCCGCAGTTTTTTCAAATACTCCGGAGACTTCTTGAGTCCCAGACGGTCGGCAAGGTTGTAAACGGAAGCGGCCGATATTCCAAAGAGACGGGCTATTTCTTTTGTTGAGCAGTGAGGGTACAACCGGGTAATTTCAGTTTTCTCGGCCTCTGTGTAGATATGCTTTTTCATGATTGCTATGGTTTTGAAAGTTATTTTACCGTATACAGCCTGCAGCCTGTCTTCTCCTTTACCCTTAAAAGGAAACTGGCGGCTTCATCGCTGTCGACCACCAGCCTGATGGCGGTAAGGCCCTCTGTCTTGGGCTTTTGCAGAAGAAGTGGGCAGGGCTGGCCGTAGTAGTTCCAGTAGAAGATGAATTCGCCCAGATGGAAGTTGTCTATTTGGACGATATATTTTATCGGGATGCGCGGTGTCATATCTCCTGCTTTTTGCTGAAACAGGCTTTCACCTCTCCGTCCGGAACCCATTCCACTGTAACGATACCTTTTACATGTCCGGTTCCTCCACATTTCGGACAGGGTATCTTTACCCGTTCATGGATAATTTCAGGATTCCAGAACCAGCCGTTACCGTGACAGTAACCACAGGCATACCCTGTATAGTAGCCTATGGTTTCTTTACCGGTACCGAAGTCCGGGGAACTGAGCACCAATATGTCTTTCTTCTCACTCATGCTTCGATATAATAGGTTTGGACAATCATGTGGTTACGGAAGATATGTATCACTGTCCTGTCTTCATCCTGCCGTAGTTCGGTTTCCACAAAGCTGCGGCGGATGTCGCCTTTTCCCATTAACGAACGGATTTCAGCGTCGATGAATGATTTCAGGTTACGGAAATCCTGCTCATTTCCCTTCAGTCCGGTGGCATCCAGCTGGCTGACGGCCAGCTGGAGCTTGAGAAGCCAAAGCGGCTTGTCATTGGGAATACTTGATTTGTAAGTTATCTTTGCCATTATTTTTCCGTTTTGAGGATTATTTTTGTTTTGTTACTTCATATCCCTTCCCTCTGAGATACATTGCTACATATTCATTGTTCCCGACATCTTCAAGGACATCAAAAAGGTAGGCACTTATATACTTCGCTATTGCATTCGCATTTGCGTAATCAATGTTTTGCGAAATAAACTTCGCTTTTTCTGTTCTTCCTAAACTTCTGAAGTCTTCTTCAATTTTACTCATTTCTTATTAGATTTGTTTTACTTTAAAATATCAATAGCTTGCTTCAATATGACATCAGCCATTTTTTCATCACCTATTTCTGTTTTACAAATTATTCTAAGTTGCGTTGCTAAATATCTTGTAGCTTGTGCCAACTGTTGAACATCTTTAGGGACTTCCATATCATTTTCAATCGCAGACCGTCCCAATATTTCTGCTATCCTAAATTCAATTTCACTCATATTTGATTTGTTTTGAATTACTGTTTAAACTCCGGTAAAACACCGAGGTATAAGTACTTATTATCATTGGTTCTGTACACTGTTATGTAAAATAATACACCATCTTCACTTCTAATTGCATCACACCCTTGAATAAAGTCTTTTGAGCAATATGCAGGACAAGTGATATCTCTTATATAGTTATATAACCTTTCATCAATATAGTCACCCGGAGATAAAAACTCATCCAAGTCTTTATCTTGCTTAGCCCATCGTTTAAATGTCTTTTTCATTTCAGTTCTGTTTTCCAGCCATTCAACCGGTAGACCTCACGCCGGGCTTCCTCTTTCGTGAGGAACTGCCCGACTTTGGTCCCGGTGGAACCGGTGGCGTCACGTCGGATACGGTACACCACCCAGTTCCTGCCATGCGGCCGGTATTCGTAATATTCTTCAGGCAGATTGCTGCGCATCATTCTCTTTCTTGGGTTCCACATAGAAAGTCTCTTCCTGTACAACCTGTACGCCGATCTTCGGGAAAAACTCGGCTACTTCCGGGTTGTCCCGGTCAGCCAAAAGTTTGTCTTTTGCCAGCTCGTCCGTTGTACGGATATATTGCGGCAACAATTCCTTGCAGATATTGGTTACTGCTGCCCATGTAAAACCTTTCAGGTTCTTCAGCTTCGGTGTGCCGGTACGGAAACCGAATACGCCATGAGCACTCTCGAGGCTTTTCCGCTTGGAGAACAACTCTTCCTTGTTTTCTACGGCGTACGCCTGCATGATGTCGAAGTTCTTTTCCTTCGTGGCAGACAGCTCTGCCAACTGATCCGCATATTTCTCGCGGATACGCGTCATCTCAATATCCATTTTTGAGGTAAGGTTCTGTACTTTGGCGTCGGCCGCTGCAAAGTCTGCGAATGCCTGTTCTGCCTGTTCGCGGGTGATACCGCTGACTACTGTTTTCTTTGTTCTTGCCATAATAAATGTTTTTTATAGGGTTAATAATGTAATTTCTTTCTTCTGTCCCGGTTCTGCTTGCGCCAGCGCTCCTTAGCGGATGCCGTCTTGGCCGGAGTGCTGTTTCCCTCCTGTTCCTGTTCCAGATGGACGAGTCGTATCTGCTCGGCCCTGTACTCGTCAAGCAACCGGTCGAATTCGGCCGCCGGAAGGGGAACGGGACTTCCAAGCAGTTTTTCTTCCAGGATATTGATGCGTCCGCGGCATTCGGAAAGCCGGTCCTCCAATTCCCGGTAACGTTCGGTGGTGTTGTAGGCGGCAGGCATGGTTATAATGTATCGCGAAGTTTCCTGATTTTCTTATCCAGTTCCCGGCGGCTGTAATAAGTGAACTTTCCTTTCCTATAACTGTGTACCAGTCCGCGGGAGGCATAGCCCTTGATTGTATTCTTGCCGCATGAGAGGTAACGGCAGGCCTCGTTCTGTTTCATCAGGTCATCCATATCGGCATCCTCGGGCAATGGAAGAGGCGTACAGTCACCGGGAGCAGCTTTACGGCGTAGTCCCGTCCACTGTTCCAGGCGTTCGATGCGGGCCAGTAAACGGTTGAACTCTTTGCGTGAGAGCATTATCGTGTCGCTCTCTTCGTCAACTACACCCAATGCTCCGGCTGCGGCAAAGTCCGCCGCCGTCATGCTCTGTACATCGGGTATCAGTTCTTCCAGACCGATATGTCCGGCAGAAAACCGGGCGGCATCGCGGGCGGCGAAGAACATCTCTTCGTCACGATTCTCTTCTGCAACTTCCATGACGTATTTCTGGAATACCTGTTGTTCGGTCATGCTGCCCTGCAATACCTCGGCCTGTACAAGACTGAGCCGGTCGGCTTTACGAGTCAATATCGCCACAGCCTGTTTGATTTCATTTTTCGTTCTCATATTGTTTCATTTTTCTGTTTCTTTTCCTCACGCCGCATCCAAGCTTCCAGCTGCTTCTTGGTATCCTGTAACTCCCACAGTTTCATGGCGGTAACATCCTTGCGTGCCTTGCTGTATTTCCTCGCCCACATATTGAGCTTCGCAACGTTCATCCGGTATTCGTCTTCACTGTCACTGGTGAAACCCTGATTGAGCTGCGGTATCATGAAAGAAAGGCGGTAGATGTCGCGGAACACACTTTTCGCTTCCGCCAGTTGCATCGCCCTTGTTTTTTCATCCGGTGGGTTCAGCCTTTCCAACAGCTGCCGCGCCTCGTGCATCGTCAGTTCCCGGCTGCTTGCCGTACGTCCGGAAGTGAATTCATAGATGTAGTCATGACGAGCATCGTCATCCATACCGATGCGGTGGAAAGTGGCGTGCAGGGCTTTGAGCTGCTGGACACTGATCTGTTTGTCCTTATTCGTTCTCATCATTCAAAATCGGTTTTTCTCCGAAATAAATTTCCGCTTCTTCCGGCCAGATATCATAGTATCCTTTCGGGCCTATGAAACGGCCATGGGAAAAAGCACGTTTGCCTTCTACATAGATTTTCAGTGAGGCGTTGTACAAAACCTTCTTGGCTGTACGCCCGTCCGGATTCTGACCGCTGGCATGACTGATGAAGATAAGCAGCTTGTTTCTGTGCTGTTCTTTGAATTTAAGGAACTGTGGGAAGCTCATGTACGTATATTGGAAACTGTCTATTACAACAAAGTCCGGTGATTTCTGGCGTTTCAGGCGCAGACTGAGCTCGTCCATCGATTCACAGACCAATAAAAAACGGCGGTTTGTCTCCAGCATGTTGCTACGTCGTACGGTATTCTGCATGGTCAGGCTGATACCTTCCTCCAAACTGTTGTAAACTACACGACCATATTTGCACAATTCCTTGCAAAGCTTCATTACAAAAGAGGTTTTCCCGCTGCCTGACTTCCCCCAGACTATCCATACCCCGCGGCTTTCAGGAGTACCGAAAGCGTCGTACCATTCACCTTCGAATGGGAGCGTATCAAATTTCATGGACAGCAGTTCACGTACCCCTTTGGCATTACGCGCAAAGGTCCTGGCATCATTCACCGCTTCACTCATTGTTCCGTACCTCCTTTCATCCGTCTGGCTTCCAATATGCGCTTGCAGGCATGTACGACCCGTTTCACCCGGCGAAGGTCATATTCCCCCTGTTGTGCCTCACGCAGTACACGCTTTATTTCGGTCGGCTCTGTCAGCCCGTTGGCCCGGCAGATGGCATACACATCCTGTTCCGTTGCGGCACTCACATCAAAGAACTTGCGGCCGATACGGCTGTTTATCTCCTTGTAACCTTTCTTGTTATAGCGCAGGCCATTTTCCACCCGGCGCTTAATGTAGTCGGTGGAAAGAAAGATGATCCCCGCTTTATTCTCCAGACGGTTGTATATGCTGATGAAGTAGGAAAATACACTGTCCGTCAGTTTGTCTCCTTCGTCAAAAATGATAAGCGGATTTTGAAGAAAGGCTATCATGGAAATGGCATATTCCAGAATGTCACGCAGGTTGGTCCCGTCCACCGGAGCGCCGACCTGTTTGGCGATTTCCCGAACAAAATCGCTCTTTTTCATATCTTCAGAGCAAAGGATATAGAACACATTGCGGTGTGTGCGGCGGTACTCGATGGCGGCGGTCGTCTTGCCGCAACCTGCATCACCCACTACCCAGGTGGTATTCTTGTAGGCCTGTGCGTCTGACATCGCGAAAGTAATCCGCTGGAAGGCATTGCTTTCAGTCAATGTCCAACGGTCCATACTGAAACCGATCTGTGCGGCTATACGGCTGAACATGTCATCACTGATACTGGTGTACTTCTGATTACATATTTGTGATACGGTTGCGGCACTGACACCGTTCAGGCTTTCACTGGCACGGTTCTGGCTGGGATAGTTACCGCAATATTCCAACAGTGCGTCACGTATGGCGTCTTTGTCTTGTTTACTGAGTTCTTTCATTTTTGAATGGTATTTAATTGATTATTGAATACTGGTTAATTATCGCTGAGGAACGACAGGTACATTTCAGCTTCAGTCATGCCGGAAACCTGCTTGGTGTATTCACCCGGGGAGGCGATGCCCGCAGGTTCTTCCTCTGGTTCGGCTTCATAAGTTCCCGGTCCGACACCTTCAGGATAGGCAACCGGGGCTTTCAGCTCCTCGTTAGCGTACTGTTCACGCTGCCGCTCCATGCTCTTCTGTGATTCACCCACCGGAAGGGGCATCACAAGCTTGGTGTAGGCTTCTCCTATGCTCTCCTCAAGCAACAGTTCCTCGCAGGCGATATAGTGTCCGGCAAGAGCACGCTTTTGGGCGCGTATCTGGGCGTAGAGCCGTTCGCTCTCCTCCGTACTGCGTTCTGCGGTAGCACGATGGAAGACGACTTTCGGGGTGGCAGTAGCGGCATACTTCAGCCTGTCGCCCGCACAGACTTCCCACAGTTCTACGGAGGTCATGTCCATGGGATCGTACTTGTAGCGGAAACTGACACCCACATTCTGCATGTGGAAACCCATATCTACCTGTCCGGATTCATCATAGACCATGTAACGGTACTCCTTGTTGTTACGGCTGAATACGAATCCCTGCTTGCCGTACTTCACGCTGTCCTTGCTGAGGAGCTTGAAGAGTTCCTGCACCTCGTATTCGTCCAGCTGTTCGGCTTTCGGGCTGTTGAGGGTCGTGTACATTTCCATACGGGTCATCCCTGTCTCACTGGTGGGATGCGGCATACTGTTCCATTCATGACGGCATTTCAGATATTGCTCTTTCATCTCTTCCAGAGTAGGGAGTTGCGAGATGTTTTTCATTATCAGGTCGATATTGACATGACTGCTCTCTTTGGTGGCGGTCACGTTTTGGCCGGTATAGTTGTAGAGCTTGTGCATCACCTGCTGCTGGAAACGTCCGAAAGCGCTTTCGATGGTTTTACTCTGGCCGTTATGAGGCATGGTGGTCTTGTGCAGGTGGCATATCTTCTTGAAAAAGGCCTGTGCTTCCGGCTTCTTGTGCCCGCCCTGGTTATCGGTGACTATCTCATAAGGTTTGACCTTCCACGTTTCCAGCGCCATACGGTAGGCCTCATATTGTGTGAGGAAGTTCTCCGCACCGAAGGAGTAGCCCAGGAACATTTCCGAGCAGGCATCCATCACCTCGTACACATCAATGGTGCGTGCCACCATCCGTTTATTTTTCTTGTCGTAGTCCTTGTAATAGAGGTTCAGTTTCGTACCGTCACCATACCATAATGTATTGGGCATCTGCGGAAGTTTTGTGTCAAATTGTGGCATGAACTCGTTCTTGAAGGCGATTTCACCATGCACCACACCATACCACCACAGTTTGATGCTGGTCTTGTAGAGGTAGTTGATGACTGTCTGGGGGGATTCTACCGGTTTCAGCCTGTCTTCCTCACAGATGACACGCGCATTACGTTCCGCCACAATACGGTTGAACTCGTCGAATATCTCCATGTCGGTATATACCGGAAACTTGCTCCGCTTCAACCGCAGCAGGATACGTCCCTCTCGGGGGCCGATCTTGCGGGCGCTTTGGTTGCCGGTAGTACCGCTTACCAGCGCCACGTAACCCTGCTTCTTGTAGTCCCTGAACTTTTCCATCAGGCGGGATTCGCTTTTCGGTAGCGTATGGTTGAAAGACTTGCGAAGCTCCTCGCATAAGGAAATGACGGTATTGCGTACAAGGCTTTTGTGCGTATAGCCGTATTCGCTGTGTTTATTCTGCAGCCCCGTTTCCTGTACTATCATGGCATTCATCACTTTGGCGTTGAGTACATATTCCTTCTGACGATCTATGGAAATCTTGGGAGTATAGGTCTTGTAGAATTCCACAGCCTTGTCATCACTTTTCAGGCGGATATTCATAGGGTTGGTTTGTCCTTTTTTGAGTTGTTTTTTTATATCAGGCAGTTTTTTTTCTACAACAGAGCGAAGTGCATCCGAAAGGGTCTCATAAGCCACAAGCACCTTACGTCCGTTACCACCTTTCTGTAAAACCTGAAACTTACGTTCACGAACATGTTTATCAAAATTAGATTTGCTCATAATACCACTACGAACAAGTTCATCAAACGTTATACATAATGTCTTTCCAAACATTTCCATAATCAGAAACTTTTCTCTTTTATTTGTGCAAGCCCCGGCATCGAACCGGGGAGCCGGCCGCTTCCGCATGATAAGGGAAACTCCGGCTTGCTGAACAAACCGTTCCTAAACAGTTGCGGTATCCGTCTTATCCGGCATAAGTGATATTGCTATGATGGCCGATAATGCGATAATTACAAACGCATTGCGGCTGTCCGCATCTGTTGCGTTTACATTTGTTCCCAACCACAGACCGTAGGACATGCCTACAGCTACGGCAATCTTTTGAATTGTTCTCCAGGTTTTCATAATTATAAAGTTATCGAATCGTCTGTTATTACTGATTTCACATTTCCATGAGAGTCCAGTATCTTTACTGGGGAAACAGTCACATTCTCGTCACTCAATAGCCGTCCTCCAAGTTCATGTATAGCTACATGCCGCATCCGCGCCGCTTCAAGGCTGTTCCGTTTGAAGCTCATGGCAAGGCTTACACTCGGTTTAGTGGTCTTGAATACTTTTACCAGATATTCATAAGCGGCAGTTTTCTTTCGGGAATCTTCCCAGTCAATCTTCTTCATATATTTTTATGCTTTAATGTTTGTCAGTTTATCTACAAGCGTCAGGCGCAGTTCCTTGTCCTCTATCCGTGCCACATCGGCAAGTATATCCACCAGCCGTTCCTTTGTCAGGCGGTTATGGTTGCGTTTCACCGGTTCCGGGAAGAGGGAGAGCTGCTGTACCTGCGATTGCACCCGGTATGCTTCATCAATCTTGTTTACTACTAAGTCCTCTGCCCAGTCACGAAACATTTTCGCCCGTTCAGACTTGATGAAGAAGCCGAGACGGACAATACCGCGCTTAGTCCAAAGAATTTGCTTATTTTGAAGATAACCGCCTGATTTACACCCTGCGTTGGAAATTCCAACGCTCGTAATGAAGTGTTTCCCCTCTATTAATTCATCACGATGGTCGTGCTTCTGAGAACGTAAAGAGGAGGGGTTAATTCCAAATCCTTTTGCTGCTTCATTTGTTGTTATCAAGAATTCAAACTTGTCATCCGGAAATATCTCAACCGATAAGTTCTCCGAAACGTGTTCTAAAACCTTTTCCATACTTATTATTATTTAAAGTATAATGATTATCTTTATCCGCTGTAAACGATTATTAGTGTTGCAAATCACTAATTATGCTGCAAATATATACGCAATATGCGTTTAAAACAAGTTTTTCAATAGAAATATACGCAATATGAGTGAAAAAATTAATAAAGCAGGGGTTTTAGACCGAATAAAGTCCTATTATGGACTAAAAAACAATGCAAAACTTGCATCTTTTTTGGGAGTTGCTCCTACAACTATCTCAAGTTGGTACGCAAGAGATAGTTTTGACTTAGATATAATATACTCAAAATGCGTTGATATTTCTTTTGATTGGCTTCTTACTGGTGAAGGTGCTATGCTCCGTACTAATGATGTGTCAACTCCAGAACCACTCCCCAGTATCAACCAAGAATATAAAGGTGCTCCTTATTATAATGTAGATTTCATAGGTGGTTTTGAGTTTGTTTCCAATGACCAGACGCAACTGCCGGACTATTATATAAACTATCCTCCATATAACAAGCCGGGAGTAATGTGGTGTAACCTTACCGGACATTCCATGGAACCAGAGATAAGCAATGGAGACGTAATAGCACTGAAAGAGGTTAAATCTCCCATAGAATACCTTCCTGCTGGAGAAATATATGGTATAATTACAGATGATTACCGTACGGTAAAACGTATTCGTCCGGGTGTTCAAAAAGGATTTGTACGTCTTATTCCGGCAAACAAGTCTCCAGAATTCTGCGAGCAGGAAATTCCAGTCGAGATGATCCGGCGGGTATTTGCCGTTTTAGGCAGTATCCGCAAGTTCTTCTAATCATGATAATAACAACTCAAATAACAAAAAAATATGAGATTGGTAGATATAAAACGTAGTATAAATATCGCCTTTGAGAATTTCCATCCTAAATTCAGTTCTAATAATACTGGCACTTACTATATTGATGATATCCAAAAGGTAAAAGTTGCCATTAGAGAGTTAGATCATATTGGCTTTTTGCATATTAAAGATAGCGACGATGATTTATTGGCTCAAATAAATGCAAGTATAACCAATCGTTTTATATTAAATGGTATTCAAAATGAAGCTTACAAAACTTTATTCGACAGACTGAGTTATAGTATTGTTATGCTTCATCAATGGATCAATAACTATGTTACAACAGAAGAAACAGAGAAGACTATTAATATCAAATTACCTCAAACTAATGAACTTAGGGAATTTTCTATCACAATAGACCTTTTAGAGAGGGCACTATCTGAAATTTCGATAATCAATGGAGGAGGAGAAATAAAAATAGAACAATTGGACCATGGTTCTCTATGGATCATTATATCAGTTTGTAGTATGCAAATTGTAAAAGCAATATCCAAAGCTGCTAATGCAGCATTAGATATTGCTAAGAAGAAGGTAGAATTAGACTTAATGAAAGAAACTTTAAAAAGAAGTAAAATAGAAACGCAAGCAATAGAAAGCTATGTAAAATTACAAGAAACTATCATAAATCAACTGTTACAAGAATATTCCGAACAGTTAGAAGATCAAAAAGAAGAAGATTCTAATGGATTAGCAAAAGCAGAGAGGAGGAATCGCTATAAAAAAGCATTAGATGAATTAACTACACTTATATCTGCTGGTGCTGAATTCCACCCCTCATTAACTGCTGCACAAGAAATTATTGACGAGTTTCCTAAATTTGACCGTCAAGTTGAATTTAAAACACCAATAGCTGATTTACCAAGAAACAAGGAGGATGATCATGCATCACTAATAAGCCCAAAAGAGGATGATACCCAAACAAAATAGTATCAATGGTAATGATAACAACAACAATAATATGCTATGTTTTATTAATTGTCGTATTGCAACCATCATTAAGGGGAAATAAATCATTATTCCACCAAAAGTCACTTTTATGCATCTACAATTCTCTGCAATAAATAGTACCATTAAATTTATCCATTCCAAGTAATATCGCATAAAAAAGAAATAATGCTCCCGGCACAATCACCGGGAGCGTTTCCATCAACAATCAATCAATTACCTTAAAATCTCCGTACGTTTAATTCCCTCAGACGGAGCACTGAATAGTGGGAACGTTCGTCTCTACCTTCAAAAACCATTGTGGCAGCAACAAGACTCGAACTTGTGACAAAAGAACTGCACACATGTATCATCACGTATGCATATCTGCGCTCTACCAACTGAGCTATACTGCCAATTATTTGTGACGCGCACGCGTTTATGATGCTAAAATAGCATTTATTTTATAAATATCTATTATAAATCAAGTACTTATAAAAGAGGCACAACCGTATCACTTACCCAAAGAACTATACTATCCCCCTATAAATGTCTATTTAAACGCCTAAAAACATAACTTAAAAGGAAACATCATATAAAAAACATACCTCAAAAACATAGTAAAAAGTATGCCCAACTTTTTCACAGGTAAATAATTTACACATAAAAGTATGTCCAACTTAGTATGCCCAACAGTATGCCCAACTCACTATTTAACATTTCGATACTCTATTATTTCCTCTTATTATTATTACTGCTTACCTTAATTTTATTGAATAGATACTCGCTTTTTCTAAACACTTTAAACAGTATATTTTTCTACTAAAATAGTTCTATATAATAATTATTTAGAATATATTTGTAGAAAGAAATATCTAAATAATGAATTTATGACTAAGGTAATTCACGTACATCTCATTTTCGAGAAGAAGGACTATTATTTCGGCAGTATCAGCGCCATCTACACCGTTCTAAATGACGCTCAAATAGGTATCAAAAAGAACTCTTTACTTCATGCTGGTCTCACTGATGGTGGCGTTAAAATAACCCGTAGAGCCATTATCAAGCAGTCTCACCTTATTCGTAGTACCCAAGAGTAACCTCACACCAAACCGCACAGAAAAGGGCTGAATTGTGCCTCAAAAAGCATCAATTCAACCCTTCGTGTTACTCTAATATCATTTTTGCTGTTTAGAACTTCATAGAAACTCTATTAAATTAGCCCATAATATAAGCAAATATAACGGAACGTTTTGAGTATATAAACTCTGTATTTTTGCGTCAATTCCCTTATTTATAGGTATTTCAACAACATTCAGCCTATCTTCATTTACGCACAAAGTGATTTATCCCCCGTATGATTTTAGCATTGAATGACTCTGCTGCGGCATTGGTTGCCCTCCTTTCAAAGAAATTGATTATATCCAGATAATGTGTTTGTATAGAACGTGCGACCCTTCCAAAGG